>OHGX01000603.1_pt1 | contig 19854 bp, 17 predicted proteins | sample 1567841 | NCBI WGS metagenome assembly OHGX01 (sample SAMEA3879587, study PRJEB24766) | human gut metagenome | biome: human-associated habitat; feature: feces | place: USA | collected 1985/1987 | reverse complement strand
ATGTAGAAGATGCAAGCGGCAATCTGGTTCAGAAAGAATACGCTGGAACAGAAAGTAAAAGTGAAACGGAAAAACTGCTCCGTCAGGCAATGGATGATTACGAAAGCAAGAAATTTGTCGCAAAGACAGATAATCTTACTGTAGGAGAACTTCTTGATATGTGGGCGGAAGAAGAACTGAAAGTCGGAACACTCAGCAATGGTACAGTGGAAAATTATCTTGGTGCAATCCGTTGTATCAAGAAACATCCGATTGCAGAACGCAAATTAAAAACCGTTACTGCTGAACATTTACAGGCATTTCTCGATCTGCTTACATTCGGTGGGGAATTTCCAGATGGAAAAGTGAGAAAAGGATACAGTAAAGATTACATCCATTCCTTTTCAGCAGTATTACAACAGGCTTTCCGGTTTGCAGTATTTCCAAAACAGTTGATTACTTTTAATCCTATGCAGTATATTAAGCTGAAAAAACAGGCAGAGGATGTGGATTTATTCTCAGATGATGAGGTAGAAGAAGGCATACAGCCTATTTCCCATGAAGATTATGAGAGACTGATAGAATACCTCAAAGTAAAGAATCCACCTGCAATCCTGCCAATCCAGATCGCATACTATGCGGGACTTCGTATCGGTGAAGTTTGCGGATTGACATGGCAGGACATCAATCTTGAAGAACAATGCCTGACCATTAAAAGAAGTATCCGCTATGATGGCACAAAACATAAAAACATCATCGGACCGACCAAGCGAAAGAAAGTAAGGATTGTTGATTTTGGCGATACTCTGACTGAAATACTGAAAACCGCCAGAAAAAAACAGCTTAAAAGCCGGATGCAGTATGGTGAACTTTACCACCGCAATTTCTACAAGGAAGCACAGGACAAAAACAGAGTGTATTATGAATATTATCATCTGGACGGAACCGAAGAAATCCCGGTAGATTACAAGGAAATCTCCTTTGTCTGCCTGAGACCGGACGGATGTCTGGAACTGCCAAGCACACTCAGCATTGCCTGCCGATCAGTTGCAAAAAGGCTGGACGGATTTGAGAATTTCCATTTCCACCAGTTGCGACACACCTACACAAGCAACCTCCTCTCAAACGGAGCTGCCCCAAAAGATGTGCAGGAACTGTTAGGGCACTCTGATGTCAGTACCACAATGAATGTCTACGCCCACTCTACAAGAAAGGCAAAGCGGAACTCCGCCAGACTTCTTGATAAAGTGGCAGGCAACGACTAAATAAAAAATTCCCTTATTTCCCTTGCTGATTCCGCATAAGGTCAAAAATAAGGGAAAATACATATCATTTCACTATTTAAGGGGCTGGAAAGCCCGTAAAATAAGGAAAGTTCAAGAAATCTCTCCACAAATTCCGATTAATCTAAAAGCGACCTTTCCAAATATATCTTTTCATCAAGTAATGGTTCGTTCCAGTCTGATGCAGACGAATGTGCGAGGACTAAAACCTTTGCTGCTCTTTGCACATTCAGTCTGTCATCGCTTAACAATAGTTTAAGCATTGTATAACATTTATTACACACATCAATATTTATTTCTTTCATACACGAATCAGGAATTCCATTAAAATCTTTTGTTCCAAACCCTTCTCCGGCATGAACATTCTCAATCATCCCATTACGATACACTGCCACTGATAATGCCTTTGCCATTTCTTTCAAAACCATATCATGAATATCCTCATTACTAACGTTTTTTCCTTTGAGTTCGTCTTTGACAATTTTTTCAAATATATCATATATATAATCAAATACCATACCAAATCTCCTTTTTATTTCATAATTATCAATATTACATATTACAATTATCTTTTCTTATAAACAATCAATTCCGGATTAGAGCCATTAGCCCCGTATGTGCTCACCATGATAAAATCCATATCGGCAATGATACCATAGTAGCTTTCCACACCCAATTCAGATTTCAGTTGATTACCCAAATATGTCTTCCTTTTCTATATTATTTTTACCCTTGCGGATTTGTTCTTCATAGGCTTTAAATGGAAATATTTTAGCTGCTTTTTCAAGATAAACATCTACTTCTGTTCCCGGTTCTACAATAATATCAATATCCGTGGACAATCTCATTGGTTTATCAAGAATTAACAGAAGCGATGTTCCGCCTTTAAAAATAAATGGTAACTCTACTCTCCTAAGTGCTTCCAGCAATCCAAATGCAAACAATACTCTCTCAATCAGATTTGGATCTCTTTTGCTCGATTCATGCAACTTCATAATATGCTCTATGCTGTAATTCTCTCTAGTAATCATTGATAATTACTCTACTCCAATCGTAATTTTGCATCTGTTTCTTCCTGTATAAAGTTCTTTATCTTATCTGCGCTTTTTCGTCTTTTAGCATACCTGAACATCTGACTTTCATCCACAACATAAGAATTAAATGCCGTTTCATATATTGCGGGATACTCTGATTCACTAAACATTGCTTTTATCAGATTCTCCGAAAAAATGTCTACCAGCAATTTTTCTAAACCTGTATGCCAGACATCCTTTTTCCCTTTGGGTGATTCCGTCAAAAGATTTCTTACAACAATCATATCTTCTCGTCTATAATTAAAAAAATCTTCTTCCGTTGGATTTATAAGTATGTTGCCTTCATACTCTTTTTTCAATCTTTCAAAGACAGAAATACACAATTCTTTCTCTACGAAGACAAAAATAACATTATGTGCAATTTGATGATTCAAAAAACGATTCATTTGATACAGTTCTGAAATTCTGAAATCTAAATCGCAGAAATCTTCATTCAATATTTTCGCTATATGAACTGCTATATCAGAATAATCATATTCATAATCTTTTAATTTTCCTCTGACACAATACGCATTTCTTCCAATACGCACTATCTCACCAGATTCCAAATACTTTTTCAAATATTTTTCCAAAGTACTTTTGCTCAATACACCAACATCATCTGTAATTGTATCAAAAAATGTCTTCTTGTTAAAAACTGATAATTTATATAACGTTTTAATATTTGCTTCCATTTGCCAATCATCCGTCAAAATATTTTCGGCACTTTTTGTTTTTAGTGCCAAAATTGTATCAAAATAAGGACTAAATTAGGCATAACCCCTTGATTTTACTGGATTTCATTTAACTTGGTTCTATTATAACTCAAACACCGTTCTCCCAACGCGACACCGCCTGTCTCGTAACCATGACCTTGGCGGCCAATTCATCCTGTGACATTCCCTTCCGGGTGCGAAGTTCATAAATTATATTCTTAGTCTCCATAGCATCTACCTCCTCTGGTAATATCATACAGAAAAAATTGTAGAAACGAAAGCAACTTATTGTTGCGGGATAATAAAATCGCGCTGCTCACATCAACGGCAGACCGCATCAAGCGCCTGTTCTATCTTTTCTTTCTCTCCACTGCCGTTGGTCTCAAACCGAAGCAGCGGAATCTCACACAACTCCATAATATGATTTTTCATCGCATCACGTGCCTGCTGAATGGTATTATTTTTGTGGAATCTGTACCCGTCTACTTCGATGGCCAAAACCGGTTTCTTACTGATTCGGTTGTAAATAATAAAATCCAGATGCGTCGCCGGATTTACGGCATAGCGAATTTCCTGCTCATTCAAAAGGCCGGTGTTCTTAATCAGTGATTTTAATGGATAATGGTCAAAAATGCCAAACTGGGAATAATCTTTATCATGTATAACATCTTCAATGAGCCCATACATCAAATTCTCTGAATCAAACTCCGATATTTTTTTATGCTTTGTCAGGTATTCTTTTTTTTCATCGGCATACTGACTGTAAAGGTAATCAAAAATTGAATATATTTTGCTATCAGTAACTTCAAAATTATTGTATTGTATGTAATCTATTAAATCTGTTATATTACGCTCCCGCGCCTGCACATTTCCGGTGACAACCAGCACTAAACGCCTTTTGGCTCTAGATACGGCAACATTAATCAAGTAAGGATCATCCGCAAAATCCGAGATTGCATCATCAACGGTCGAGATAATTATATTATCTTTTTCCCTACCCTGAAATTTATGGACGGTTGCTGCATCAACACCGTTTATCTGGTAATTTAACGCCTTCACCTGATTTCTGTACGGCGTGATAATTCCGGTATCATTCAAATCAAGATTATGTCCCGGTATAATCTCATTTTTTATGATATCTATCTGCCTCTGGCTTTGATGATCACGCTCATGATTTCCAATATTTGCTTTTACCACGGACAAAACATCTTCTTCACCATTATCTGCCGTCATAATTATCAATTCACCATTATAGAATTTCTGGTTACAAAAATTAATGATTTTAGGATGACACCTGTAATGCTCTCTCAGCATAGTCTGCGCCACGCCCGGCATAATGTTTAGCACCGACTGCAAAAAACTGTTTGTATAACGATATCCGTCATCAATTTTATATGTATCAAATATTGCCTCTGCTTTATCTTTTACATCCGCTGTAACAACATTAGGCAGCTGTTTAGTATCGCCTACTATAATGGCATTTTTTGCACATGAAAGTGCTAATGCCCCGGTTGCAATGTCAACCTGGGAAGCCTCGTCCATTATAAGATAATCATATATAACATCCTGATTCAGACTGTTTTTGGAAGAAAAAGTTGTACTCAGAACAACCGGATATTCAGACAGAAATTCAGATGATTTTTTTCTTAAATCATCCACATCAAATTTAGTTCTGCTGCCACGCTTTCCATATACTGATGCGAGTTTATTTTTTAACAGAATCATTGAATCTGTGCAAAGATTCTCCATTAAATCCTTATTAGCATTATTTAGGTATTTTTCTGTCTTATTGATTTCTTCTGTTAACTCTTCTCTGCGGACGATGTAATATTTAAGCTGGAGAATTTCTATTATTCTGCTGATTTCCTGTTTATAAAAATCATGATTTTTTATACCACATGCAAAAAGAGCCCTTATCCTAAACCTTAATCCCACGGTTCCATTGTTTTCGGCAATATTCTGACATTTATTCCATAATAAGAGCAATGAGCGTGATGAAATCTTTTTGCGGAATTTCACTGTCCCGATAGTTTCCGTTGCACCTTTTGCATATTCGGTAAAATAAGCATACTCCGTGTCAAGCTGTGAAAGTTCTTGCTTTAATAATGCCAGGTTTTCCTGCTTGTCAAAAACTTCTTTCAGCCGGATTGACTCTTCGGATATTCTGCCACGAAGTTCGTCACTGTTTCCTTCATATTTCCATGATGTAAAATCAGGATAATCCGCTTTCTGATTCAAAATAAACTCATGCTTATTCTCTGAATTTCCAAGCATAGCCGCCACAAAACCGAGGTTATATTTCGGAGATGCCAGTTTGTCATACACATTTTCGGTTGCAGAATTGTTATTTGATACAATCTGTACCGTCTTTCCCTGCAGCAAAATATTGGCAATAATGTTCAATATCGTCTGTGTCTTGCCCGTACCCGGCGGTCCCTGTATTACACTGATGCGATTTTCCATCGCGCGTTTCACCGCCATGTACTGGCTCTTATTACATCCAAACGGAGAAACCGGTACATAATTTCCCTCTTTGAGAACTGGAATTAACGTTTTGATATCCTGAAAAGCCCTGAAATAAGGGATTCCTTACACCAAATGTTGCATATGTGTTTTATGCGGTAGACCACCCAGGACATTCCACGGCTTTTCAGAACTTACAAATTCTCATATAGCGTTAATCGAAAGGAGTTACCTTATAACCAAAATAATCTTTGCAATGTATAACCCTATAACCGACTGTGTTGAGATTAGCCTCAATGCTGAAATCCATGTTTCTTTTAACTGTCAGAAATGCAATGCCTCCGTTCGTCTGGACGAGCCTTCTGATATTGCTTACCTTACAAGGCTTGCCAGAGAAGAACCGGGGCTGTATGCCAAATTGACATCTAAAGATGGTGGTTTGCAATGGTATGTTGAAGCGATGAAGGAGTTGAATTAGAGAGGTTCCCCCCTTTCCCCAATCAATAATCATCTCGTTTTAACACTATATGAAGTTGTGTACTCCTTTATCAATACATCTTTATAAAGTAAGTATTCTTTAATTAAACTATTTATTTTTTCACTATTCTTAAAATTTTCACTTTTACACATTGCTGTTACAAATGCCCTTATGTTCTTTTTTAATTTACTAAGTAATTCCGGTGTCATTATTCTAATTGCTTCATTAGGAGAACACTCATAATTAAACACGCTACTATTATGAATCATAATTGGAGTACATCTCACTTGCTCATCTTGATATAAATTATCAAACCATGTATATGACCCATTTAACTGATTACAATCATGTTTAGAAATTGTATCTGTAGTGGTCTCATTCTTACACTCAATGACAAAATAGTCTCCTGAACCCAGTATTACAAAATCATCTGGTCCTTTTCCCACTTCTCTTTCTGGCTGTCTAGCTCCATATCCAATCAAAATAAAAATGTCCTTTATTGCATTTTCAAATCTTTTTGAAGAATTCTCAACAAATCTTAAATCATCTAACACACTATCCAAATATAAAATCAAATCATTTTCATCGTGTTGTAAATAATTGATTCTATCAATGATATTTCTCGACTGCTCTAGCAAACTGTTTCCTTCCTTAATGAATTGAATTCCATCAATAGGATTCAAAATTTCAATATTATCTCTTTTTGCAGATTTTAATATTTGTTGAGCCTTGTTCTTATCCGTAAAATTTGTATATTCCGCTAATATCTGTTTATAATATCCTCTGACTCTAGAATTACCTTCTTCATTTACCAAATCATTAATTATCTTCTCTGCTCGTTCATAATCTCCATAACTTCCATAATCAAATGCTTTCCTAAGTGCCCTAGCCGGTTTAGTAATACAAATTTCTTGAACATAATCCACCTCGGAAGTAACATTCTTACACGCCTCTATCCACATTGCATTTCTATCTAATACATAATCTCCAATCTCGATTATAGCATCCAAACCTTGTCCTTCAATCTGTTCACACATTTTCTCAGATAATTCAAACTGTGCCTTTGTGGCACTACTAAAATATTTATATCCTTCATCGGCATATAAAACAGTTGTCAACTGGTTTCCTAATAAATATACCAAACAATAGTCATTATGGGAACGAACCCCTCTACCCATACCTTGTTCAATTCGCTGTACTTGCTCACGCTGTATACGTTCACTTTTTCTTACAACTTCTTGTTCATATTTATCATCCATATTACTTATATTCGGAAGCCCATCAATAACCAATATTCTACATGCATCATCTGGCAAATCAATTCCATCATATCTATTCACTATAACATATAACCCGTTATTTCTTGATTTTATAACTTCAACGCCACGTGAAATATTACTGGATGATAAAACAATACCACCTCGTTCTTCCCAATACTTTGCCATCGCGAATGATGGAACGAGCACAATAACATTATGGTTTTGAGCCTTTTGAATCAAAGCATCCCTTACCTCAATTTCTGTCAATTCCTTATTTATTATTTTAGGAACAATTATTAATCTCTCACCTATATCATTCGCTTTTTCCGGACTAATGACATGCATATCTTCTTTTAAATCAATTCCCATAACAGTCATAAATGGACTGTCATCAGGAAGAGTGGCACTCATATAAATTCTCCTCTTGGCATCATCAAAACTCTTTATTTTATACATAGGAGTACAATTTGGAACAATACTTATTCCTTTAGCTGATATATAGCAATGCGACAATGTTAGAGTGTCTTTAATCAGGTTCCACTTAAACTGAAGGCATTCTGTCTCACTATTCTCACTCAATATTTTATATACCTCTTTTGCCTTGTCTTGCCAACTCCAAAAAGGTACAAGCATATTATCAAAAACATTTCTTTCTTCAATAATATCAGCAAACCGTCCTTCCGCTTGTATATTCATCACTTCATAAAACAATTTAGTTATTGCATCATACATTGAATTATCTTTAGGAATTACTACCTTAAATTGTTCTTGTATAGTTCCAACACAAGCATGCATATCGTCGATAATAATGCTACCTATCATATAATTATTTTCTTCTCTAAGTCCAAAAACACTTTTTCCATTAACCAGTTTTTGAATATTGGTTACTAATATAGCTTTCTTACGCTGATAGTCTAAGTCTGTTTCTGAATCCACTACCTTTATTCCTAACTCACTTGCTTGTTCCATAACTTGTTTGACCAAATACTTATCTGGAACAACATACAGCGCCGGTCCAACGCCTTCATTTAGACAACTTTGTAATATCATTAATGCCACTATAGTTTTTCCGCTACCGGTATTCATTTTTATAATTGTATCCTTATTATTCCTTTGCTCAAACCACTGTTTCCAAACTTCCCCTTGTACATCTCTTGGATATTGATATTTTGCAGTTTTTTGAGAAAGTCTCATAAAAATATCCCTAGGATTAATAGGTTTTTGATTTGAATTCATTCCTAATTGAGAAAAATCTATCATCTTCAATATCTCCTAACTATTTTTTCTAAATGCTAGGTTATTAGCAAGTTCTATAAGTCCTTGCAATTTACTCGGATCTTTTATAACATCTGCCATAACGCCAAACATAGCCGCATTACTTTGTTCCTTTTCTTTGCTTTCCAATGCATTCCTATGTTCAATTTCCATAATTTCTACTTTGTGCCTATGTTCCTGTTCACTCTTTTCTACCTCTAAATTATGTTTTTCCTTTAAGGATTCAATATCCACTTCGTGCTGCCTCATTAACTTTTCAATTTCATGTTTGTTACTCTCTTGTAGAGAATCAATCTGAGTTTTTGCATTTCTCCTCGCTGTTAGGTATGTAACTACTCCAGTAATTGCTGCCGGTATACACGAAACTAATAATGTATTAATTATATCTTGCATATAATTCCATCCTTTCCATTATATAGCTACATATTTTTTGCATCAAAAATATTCCTATGATACTGCAAATATTTCCTGCGCTCATCATTCAAAACATCCTTATCAATCTGATAATCTTTAATAATATCTCTTATTTCTTGCGGAACGTTCTTTCCGAGAATAATACTTCCATCATTATCAAAAGTAATATCAAACTTATCAAAGTATGCATCTATATTGGGACTAAGTAATAAACCATTATTTTTATCATACGCTTCTTGCATTTTTTGTTGTTTAATACAAGTTGCCAGAGGTTTAATATGTGATGCAACAAGACCTTTCCACGGCAAGTGGCATGCATAACAAATTAACCTGTCATAAACAGACATAGATTCCTCAAATAGCAACTTTCTATAAATACGCATAAGGATGGGGTCACGATTTATGCTTACAACATCAGTTCCTGCGACAACCGACTTGTGGTCTTCAAATTCCAGCACTCCATTTTCATAAACAAGTTCAGGCATATACTTCAGAAATCCTATCAAATATTCAATCTGATTGTACTTATTTTCATCAAAATTTATCGACAACGCATACTGATATTGTAGTTCCAATTCTTCCGGTAATAAATACCCTCTTTTATATTTTGCAACATCTGTAACCATCAATCCCATCAAATCATTTTTAGTCAATTGTCCATTATATGCCAATGTCTTCAGTAAAAAGTTAACCTCTTTATGATCAGTACAATCATTTGTATACGAAGAATTTAAACTACCACATTCATAAAAAATCTGTGTAAAGATTAACTCCCTTTCCTTTTTATCTTTACATGCCAAAAACTTCTTAGTTAACGGATGATAGCCCTTGTATCCTGGGTTAACAAATCCAAGCTTAATAAATTGATTAATGGATTTTCTTACAGAACCCATATCCTCTTTGGGATTTATTTTGTTGATAATATCTTGTAACTTTTTATTTAACGCTGCCGTACAATCAACACTTGTTAGCCTGTGGTTATCTATAAATTTTACGATTAAATCCAATACATTATTAAACAATGTGCCATGAATATCCGAGTATTCAACAGTTAGTTTCCAATATGAATCATATTGTTGCTCTTCTTTTGCTTTCTTTGTATTTTCTATCCCCATCTATGCCTCCATCTCAAGGATAAATAACAATTCCTTGCTTGCATTCTTGTTTTCTTTACCTGTTACCTGATAGTTATGTTTTTTCTCCTTAATTGTAACTTTTCCGTACTTCTTAAGCATTGCTTCAATCTCATCCGGTTCTGGCTGAACACGTGTATTTTGACTTAATACTATGTATCGTGTTTTTCCCACAAGTTTTTTTATCAGTTTGTCCATATTATCAAGAAAGCTTTTCTTCTGTGTATAGTCTGTATGTTTTCTCTTCTTGTCAAACATTTCATCAAACATACCATAAAATGCATCATAATTATTCATAGTTGATGGATACGGTGGATCCATATAAACCGCATCAACAAAATCTATTTTCTTGACCATATCAAATGCATCACAGTTATATACCTTACATTCTTCTTTATCGAAAACAGCCTCATTATATGCCTCAATATTCTCCCGCATATGACTTTCAAATGTTTGATTATGATATGCTCTTTTTCGTTTATACTTCTTATAACTGTAGTCTTCATCTCGTAGCTTCTGAATTTGCTCCCAAGGCACATTCATTCTCGAATACGGAAGCTTTCTTATCATTGCTCTACGAATCAAAGCAAGCATAATATACTTCTCCGAACCTTTTAACTTCTCTGCGATTGCAACTAATTTGCTTAATTCCAACACCTCTTCCGGGTAATACAGACAATCTGTAAGAAACGAAAACTTCTCAGCTAATTCTTCTACCCTTTGTTCACTTACCTTCTTATCAAATACATTTACCGATAATTTCGTGTCTGAATTTTCTATCAATGCTTTTGCTATAACATAATCCGCATATAATATGTCATTTGCGATAACAGAATATCCACTATTCTTTAATGCATAAGATACAGAGCATCCACCAGCAAATATATCTAATATAGTGCCACTTTTTACCGGCATTTCTTCTATAATCCAATTAACTAACTTCTCTTTGTTTCCTATATAGTTTACCTTCGGATACTTTGCCATTATCCAGTGCCTCCTCTACCTGTAAAGCAATCTGATACGCCAACTTTGGTGGCACTGCATTGCCTATCTGTTGTTGAATTTGAATAGAGGTACCTTCAAAAATGAAATCATCTGGAAATGACTGTATACGTGCAAGTTCTCTTGCTGTCAGTGCTCTATTCTGTTCATAATGGAATATCTTTCTCATATCACCAGTTACACATACGGACGGCTTTGTACTGTCATATCTGATATACTTTCTAATATCCCCAGACTTTGGTCTTAACTCCTCTGGAATATCCATACGATCTCCGCCATCTTTGACATAACTCATCTTTTCCAACATCTGTGCGCTATGCTTCATAGCCACATGATTTGGAATTTCGCTTTTTTGACCACTTTCCAACTTCGGTAAGTCATCAATAACGTCTTTTATTGTAAATATCGCTTCAGCCTTTGCAGGAAATAAAAACTCTGAATCTATATCGCTTCTGATACCTACAACAACTATCCTTCTTCTTTCTTGTGCGATTCCATAATTTGCACTATTCAAAACCTCATATTTTACCTTATATCCGCATCCGGCATTTTCAAAGGCTTCTACAATAGTTTTTATAGTTTTTCCCTTCAAATGTGTTGCCATAGCAGCCACATTCTCCATAACAAACATTTTAGGCTGAATGCATGCTACAAAACGTACAAATTCCTTAAACAGTCGGTTTCTTTCATCATCAATAAAGGTTCTACCAATATTTCCAGCTATAGAAAAACCCTGACACGGCGGACCACCTATAATCACATCAACTTCATCGACTCCAACAAGTTCCTTAATCTTGTTATTATCAATGTTTCTTATATCGTCAACAATCAAGTTATGTTTCGGGAAATTTCGTCTATATGTTTTGGCAAAATCCGGATTAAATTCCACAGCAAAAATATTTTCAAAATGAGCACTATCAAAACCTAATGATAATCCTCCAGCACCACAAAACAAATCTATGTATTTATATGCCATTATTCTTTTCCTCCATTTTTTTGTTCGAACAATCGTCTGTGATATTCTAAATATCTTTTTCTTCGGTCATTCAAAACACTCTCATCAAGCTTCATCTTTTCAAAATCAATACGTACAGCCTCAGCAACATTTTTTCCAACCAAAACTGTACCATCTTCTGCAAATGATATATCTTTCTTATCAAAATAGGAATCTACTGTCGGACTCAATAATAAACCATTATCTACATCATATGCCTGATCTTCTCTATGTTCTTTCAAGCAATCTACGCAAGGCTTAATATGTGAAGCAATTAATGATTTATATGGTTTTTTATTCAAATAGCAAACAGCATCTCCATAAATTGCCTTTGATTCTTCCTTCAACTCTTCTTTATAAATTCTATGCTTTACCCCGTCTCGGGAAAAAGTTTCATCAAAATCCTTATCTGCAATCAACGGATCGTTTGCAAACCAAAATCTTTCCTCATTTTTATCATATTTCAAATCGACAAAGCGTTTCAAATATCCAATCAAATGCGCTATCTGATTATATTTTCTTTCATCAAACTCGCAAATCTTGGCATACTGATACTGCATATCCAACTCATCTCGTGTAAGGTATCCTGCACTATAATTTGATATGTCGGTTACCATCAATGCCATAATATCATTCTTGTTAAGAGATCCATTTTTATCCAATGTTTTCAACAAGAAATTAACATGTTTTAAATTTCTATTGTCTAATGTAACATCAGATGCCAATGATGAACACTCATAGAATATTTTTGAAAAGATAATTTCTTTCTTTTCTTTATTCGTTTCAAGAATAAATGACTTTACCAATGGATGATATCCCACTAACAGCGGATAAACAAAACCAATCTTAACAAATTGATTAATTGCTTTTCTTGCAGATAATGTAGCATCACTGCCTTTGAAACCGGATATATCTACAATCTGTTGTTGAAGTACCTTATAAAGCTCAGAATCAGAAAAACTACCACCGTTCTGTGCATTTTCCTCTAAAGCCTCTCTATTTTTATCTATGAAACGCACAATTACATTAAGGCAATTATTAAATTTGGTTCCCGTAATATCTAAATGAGCCGCAGTAAATTTCCAATAGTTCTCATACACCTCTACGTCTCGTCTTTTCTTCGTGTTGCTCACAATATCCCTCCTATAATGCAATCGCATCATTTTTTCTTCTATCCGCAGGCTTTTCTGCATCTTTTGGAATCAACCACGTTTTTCCCTTTTTAACAACACCTGCAATACGTCATTGTTCGCATAATAAAGCTATTCTTCTTGCCGATATGCCCCATATCTCTGACATTTCTATCGTTGTTACATAGTTCATATTGAACCTTCTTATCAATACACTTAATTATATTCATTTATCTGAATAAATGCAAGCGTTTTTCAAACATATGTTCTTGTCATTCTTTTTTCGATATATTGCTTGGATAACGCTATGTCATAACAGCCTGCTTCACATTTTACCACCACCATTAAATTTATCCATAAGAATCCTTTTCCGTTACTGCCATTGTCATTACCTGCAGTCAGCCCTAAAGCCTGGCAAAAATTATTATATATCTCCTGTATAATTGACTTAACCTAGGTTTTACCAATTTTTATTTTTGACAGAACTACACATCTCAGATATACTCTCTTCTTACTATTGTCTATTTTAACCTCTATTCTAGGAATAAAGTTATTCTAATTTTTATATATCTCAATCATTCATTTGTTTCCTTTATATGAAATGTTTGATTATTAAATTTGTTCTATATTGTTTTCAAATTTATCCAAAATACCTTCTTCATTTTCAACAGTAATACTGTCTGGCTCATACCCTAATTCTTCAAACTCCTTTGAATGTGTCTTTTTTAAATTTCTATACTCCATACTGTCTCTATATTGTATAAACAACGGCCATTCTTCTATGTAACAAGCAGGAATATCTTTTCCCAAGACTTTCTCCAAAATTTCGTTTACTTTATCAAATTTATTTAATAAGGCATATTTTGCGACTTTAAACTGCGCACTCTTTGCAGTAACATCAAATTTTTCAATTTCTTCCTGTACCTCATCAAGTCGATTTTGATTTTTAACAGCTATCCAATAATTAACTAGATTGCATATGCGACTTGCCTCTTCTTGTTCCTTATCTTCTTTCATAATTCCATAAACATATTCGCTAATATCCCACTCTTTATTTAACATATGAGAAAAAGCCATATCAAACATATACTTTTCAAATATCTCCTTTTCTTTTGATGCCTTCTTAAGTCCCCAAAACGTACCGTATATTATAATTTTAACTATTGAAAATGCTGTGAACATATATTCTTTATCCACCTGCAGTATGTCTCCCTTATTTACATTTTTACGACATGTTTCTTTTACATTAGAAATATATGTATCATTAACAACTTTTTGGTTATGTACTATAATGTTTCTACGATAATATATTTCTTTAAATCTTTCAAATTCATCTTTTCCAAATAAAAATTTTGCTTTATGTTTACTTTCAAATGTGGAATACCAATCACCTAACGGTAACCTCATAAATCCCTCTATCTCTTTATCCAAAAATATCTTCTTCACCGTTTCTATACCTCCAGGTATCGCCATAATCTCTGAAAAGGTTATCGTTTTATCCTTTAAATATGCGTCTGGATAATGAGATATCATATAACGTAATATTCCTGAAATTGCTTCCTCATATCTTACCAATAACATTATTAGCGTAGAGTCATTCAAAATTTTAGGTTGCTCTATAAGTTTTATATATTCTGTAGTAGCTACTCTTGGATTAAACTCATATTTTTTACCCAATTTATCAATATTTTTCAATTTATATTTTACATATACTCCATCTTTTCTCACATCAGCATCACATGTATCTATAATTTCATCAATCACATGTTGTTCTTCTTTTGCCAGAGGTTCCTTGTTGTCGAGGATAATATTAATAAAATATTTTTCTAATATCACTCCATATTTATATTTCTTTATTTCTTTATTAACATATGATTCAGTCTTTTTAATCTGATACTCATAATACTCTTGCAAATTTTGAATATTCATAATAGCCTGCTGTAATAAATAATTTAATTCCATTGTTTCACCTCAATCATAATTTCATAATTTTATTTTCTAACTACTTTTTACCTGTATTTTTTATGTGGTACAATTAAACCAAGCAATTTCTTATTGATATCTTTATTTAATATTCCACTCAATAATCAACACTCCATCCCTCCATTGCAGTTATTGAGTATAGTTAATAACCATCTTTGAAAAACATCCTATATTACAATTTTCTATAAACATTTACACCTCACCTTCATAATAATGTTGTAATTAAATTTTATAAATAAGGGGATTTACAAGAACTACTTCATATGAACTATAAAGAACTCAACCTCTTAATTATTTCTCCTGCGTACCTTTTCATTAAATTTTCATTGTTTAGCCTTATTTTATCACTCTTCAATATCGCGCGCAAGTAATTACTCGTATTTTGTCGATTTATAAGCTGTCATTTTTCAATATTTTTATAATCAGATAAAAAATAACATTCCGGCAAAATTATTACCGGAATGTCACATGAATTTTAATTGTGATTTATTTTTTCCACGGGCGGTTACTGCCGTCCCAGCCGCGTTCATGCCAATAATTTAAGTCTGTTTCACACAAACCGGCTTTTTTCTGGATCATTCGCATGACTTCAAAGTATATGCGGGTCTTGAGGCCGGGACGAACCTTGCCATAGTTTTTTACAAGGCGGCGGGCTATCCTAGCAGATTTGTGTTCCATTTTACTCTTAACTTTGTCATTGACTCTGGTCCAGCTCATCGAGTGAATGTTGATACCGTATTTGTAAATTTTCGGGACGCCCCAGAAGAAAAGGCTGTCGGCCATGTCTTTGTTCGTGCTTGCAGTGCCAGCACCGGCGGCGGTTGAGACGCATACCGCCTGCTTGGTAAACATTGCCTGTCGCGGGCGGTGAATCATCCAACGGTATCCGTAGTGGTCGAGAAGCATTTTCATCTGGCCGGTGCAATGGTAGACGTACACCGGGCTCGCAAGAATGATTACGTCAGCCTCGTCGAGTGCTTTGGTTACCGGCTCCAGTCGGTCGTAATGCGGGCATTTATGTTCGTCGCGCAGAATGCAGGTGGTGCAGCCGACGCATATGCCCTCAAAATCCTTCGGGAGGAAAAATTCTGTGATTTCGCCGCCAGTACGATCCGCTATCATGTGCGCAAGATGATATGTTGAACCTTGATGATTCTGTCCGTGTATTATTGTTATTTTCATGTAAGTATCTCCTGTTTTAGGTCTGACTATATTTTAGCCCAATCCACATTTAAAAACAATATCAACGAAAGGAGGTCTTCTTACTTTTTGGCCTCATATTCCAGAAACTCTTTGGTCTTGGACCAGTATTTAATTCCCCAGTGTTCAAAATCCCATTCCTGCATATAGGCATTACATTCGTAATCGATGTAATATAACTCTCCGTCATACGGGACAAAATTTGTCGGGAAATAGTCGATATTCAGGTTTGCAGGATATAATAGTTTACATATGTCCTGTATCTTTTCAATCCACCGGGTCTCCATCCTGTCAGTTTTGACAAGTTCATATACGGTGTCTCCCTGTATATATTCCTTAAGAAGCCTCTCTTTTTCCTCGTCCACAGCCAGAAGCTTCGGCATTGTGATTCCTGTTTTTCTCAATGTTTCATAATCATTGAGTTCTGACTTGAGTTTATCTCCGAATGTGTAATATTCACATGGTTCATGGTGAATCTGCTTCAAAACATACCGGCTGTGTCCGTCGGTCACCAGATACGAATATCCGCCTTTTCCCTTGCCTAACAGGCGCACCACTTCATATTCATTCCCATTAATTGTCATTCTGTTGTCTTCCATATCACCTACCTTCTCACACAATCCCTTGTAATTTCACTGAGTCTGGAGACCCCGCACATCTTCATCGTGTCATTAAGTTCCGCGCCAATCTTGTCTATGTATGAGTACACGCCTTCTTCTGCACCGCCGTAAACGGCAGTCACAAAAGGTCTGGCTATGATTACTCCGTCAGCGCCGAGAGCAAGTGCCCTGAATACATCCGCACCGCTTCTTATTCCGCCGTCGACGAATATCTTCATTGAACCGTTGACTGCATCCGAGATTTCTTCAAGAACCTCGGCTGTAGCCGGACAGCCGTCAAGCACACGGCCGCCGTGGTTGGACACCACGATGGCGGATGCGCCGGCCTCTTTGGCCTTAAGGGCTCCCTTTGCCGTCATGATACCCTTTATAATAAAAGGCACATCTACCATTTCAATGATCTCTCTTAATTCCTCAACCGTTTTACTGCCGGCAGGAGGTGTAAGATTCTTAAGGCAGCCCCGCCGCATCGATATCCATAGCCACGGCGAATGCGCCCGATTCCTTGACAAGTTTGATTTTGTCACGGATTGTTTCTATATTCCATGGTTTTACGGTCGGTATTCCGACACCGTCGGCATTCCTGATGGCTTTTGTGGCTGCAATCATGACATTGCCGTCGGTTCCGTCACCTGTGAATGCAGCGATTCCGCCACGGGCACACGCCGATACAAGAATATCATTGTACCTGACGTCATCAAGGCAGTCACCATAATGAAGCTGTACCGCGCCGACCGGTCCTGCCATAAAAGGATACTTAAATTTCCTGCCGAATATTTCTAAGGACGTATCGACCGAAACGTTTTCGGCGATTGTATCCATGTTGATACGTATTTCCTTCCACTTATTGTAATTACGTATTGCAGTGTCTCCGACACCCTTGGCTCCGGGACCCGGCATAAGGTTACGGCAAGCTGCACCGTTACATTCCGGGCACGCCTTGCAGAACTGTCCTATACGCGGTCTCGCCGCGTCTATACATTCAGAATATTTCATTGTCATCACTCCTGGTATTATCCCAATTCTATCTCCTGTGCTCTTGCGATGGAAGCATCTATATTGGCGCAGAAATTCTCTCTTCCAACTTCATCGGCAAAACCTGCTTTTTCCATCATATGAAGCGGCTGTTCTTTGACATGCGAAAGAATCAATGTTATGCCCTTCTTCTTGCAGAGAGCGTGTATTTTCTTAAGTGAACGAAGAGCCGTCATATCCATTGCAGGCACACCACGCATCCTTATTATAAGAACTCTGGTATCCGGTCCCGTTGAAATCTCCAGAAATTTGTCGGCAGCCGCAAAAAACATCGGTCCGATTATCTCGTACACCAGTGTATGCTTTGGAACCTGCTTAAGATTAATGTGCTCCGGATCATCATTCTCATCTATATCATCACCGATATATTTCCAGCTCTTGATTTCCGTCACGTCAGCCATTCTCTTTAAGAACAGAAGCGCCGCAAGAACCATTCCTACTTCAATGGCAACCACAAGGTCAAATACGACAGTAAGAACGAATGTTGCCACAAGCACTATTATATCACTTTTTGGCGAATCTTTAATAAGAGAAATAAATTCTCTCCATCCGCTCATATTATATGCAACGATAAAAAGTATTGCAGCAATGGCCGGCATCGGAATCCATGCTGCATAAGGCATAAGAACCACAAGTATTACCAGAAGTGTTATGGCATGAACCATTCCTGCTATCGGTGAACGGCCGCCGTTCTTGACATTGGCGGCAGTTCTTGCGATTGCTCCCGTTGCCGGAATGCCTCCGAAAAGCGCGGAAACAATATTTCCGACACCCTGTGCGATGAGTTCCATATTAGGTTTGTGCCTGCTTCCTATCATACCGTCCGATACCACGCATGAAAGCAATGATTCAATTCCCGCAAGAATTGCTATCGTAAATGCATTCGGAATCTGCTCTACGATTGCCGAATAACTCAGATCCGGTAACGCCGGTTTCGGAAACGCACTTGATATTGTATATAAGTCACCTATGGTCTTAACATCCATCTTAAGGATTTTAACCATGACAACTGCTACGATTACCGCTATAAGTGACGGCGGAATCTTGCTGAATATTTTTATCTTCGGCAGAAAAATAAGTATAAGAAGTGATACCATTCCGACAATCAATGCCTGATAATTAAAAGTACCTATCGATGCTGCTACCGCCTTGACCTTATCGATTGTTTCGATTGGTGATGTGGTAAATGTCAAACCAAGGAAGTCCTTTATCTGACCGACAAAAATAGTAACGGCAATTCCTATTGTGAATCCTGTTGTTATCGTATAAGGTATGAATCTTATAAGATTACCAAACTTAAATATTCCCATTATTATAAGGATAATGCCGGCAAGAATTGTCGCTGTCACAAGACCTGACATACCGTTTTTGGCTACAATTCCGGCCACAATAGTCGCAAATGCGGCCGTTGGGCCCGCAATCTGCACGCGGCTTCCACCAAGGAAGGATATAACAAAGCCGGCAAAAATCGCCGTGTAGATTCCCTGTTCCGGTCGCACTCCCGATGCAAGCGCAAGTGCGATTGAAAGCGGCAATGCTATTATCGCGACGATTATTCCGGCTATAATGTCCTTGAATAACTGTTCTTTGCTATATGATGTCTTAAGGACATCATATAATTTGGGTGTAAATTGTTTCATTTCTTCTCCATTCCATTCCTATAAAGTGTACAAAACACCTTATTATACCACCTGGTATACAATTTACAACCTTTTTATAAAATTTATTCCTCACTTTCCATAATATATGCTGCTCCACCTTTACCTGATTGACTGTTTATCCTGATAATCGGTTCATATTGCCGTCCTACATCGCTT
>OHGX01000591.1_pt1 | contig 20426 bp, 18 predicted proteins | sample 1567841 | NCBI WGS metagenome assembly OHGX01 (sample SAMEA3879587, study PRJEB24766) | human gut metagenome | biome: human-associated habitat; feature: feces | place: USA | collected 1985/1987 | reverse complement strand
CCTCGGCAAAATGCAAATAAAATTTGCTTTTGCACTCGGCTTATTCGTATCTTTGCCACGTGCTGGCAGGACTTTTCTATATTCTTTTTTGCTGGGCGCTGGGGAACGGCGTCAGTCTGCTTATCGGCGGGTATCTGCCGGGGAGTATCGTCGGTATGATCCTGCTGTTCGCTTCTCTCTGCCTGCATATCGTGGATGCGGAGATGATCCGGCCCGCCGCTCGTTTTCTGCTGGGCGCTATGGCCCTGTTTTTCATCCCGTACGGGGTGGGGTTGATGGTATCCTACGAAGTCCTGCTCGATAATTTTTGGGCGATCGTTATTTCGGGCGGAGTGAGTACGATGTTGGTGCTGGTCTGCGTCGGAAGGGTTTTTCAAAAACTGAATAAAAAGGCGTGATGGAGCAGTTCGTCGGATCGGATCTGGTGTTGCTGACCCTCACGGTCGGCTTTTATTGCCTGGGGAGTGCGTTATACAGTCGAACCAAGTTCGCCCTGCTGCACCCCGTGCTGCTCGGTTTCGTGGCGATGATCCTTTATCTGAAACTTTTCGGTATCGGTTACGAGCATTACCGCCGTTCGACCGAGTTGCTCAATTTCGGACTGGGACTTTCGGTCGTGGCTCTGGGTTATCTGATGTACGAACAACTCGAGCATATGCGGGGACGGTTGCTTCCGATTCTCGTGTCGGTCGTCGTCGGCTGCGTGGTCGGAGTTCTTAGTGTGGTTTATCTGGCGCGTATGCTGGGGGCGGATCGGATTTTGCAAACTTCGCTTGCTCCGAAATCCGTGACGGTGCCGATCGCCGTATCGGTTGCGGAACCGCTCGGCGGCATCATTACGATCACCTCGGTCGTCGTCTTTTGTGTCGGTATTTTCGGCAGTCTCGTCGGTCCCTGGCTGCTTCGGCGTTGCGGGGTCACGGATCCTATGGCACAGGGATTCGCGCTGGGGTCTGCGGCGCATGGCATCGGAACGGCCCGTGCGATCGAAATCGGTGCGCTGGAAGGGGCGCTCAGCGGTTTGGCTATGGCACTGATGGGGATCATGACGGCCCTGCTGCTGCCGGTGATCGAGAAATTCCTCTACTGATTTTTTGTCTTCCGGAAAAAGGATTACCTTTGCAAAAATTTTTTCGGGCGGAAGCGTAACGCTCGGATGCGGCGATGTCCGTTCCGGACGCAATGCGCGGTATGTTTCGCGCCATTTTATTAAAATCAATGGTATGGATTGGCTCTACTCTTTATTTGTCGGTGGCGGGATAGCCCACACCGTATTCACGCTCGCATTGGTGATTACCGCAGGTATTCTGTTGGGCAAAGTCAAGGTTTGCGGTATCTCGCTCGGTATCACCTGGATTTTGTTCGTCGGCATCATCGCCGCGCATTTCGGTATGGGAATCCCGGCCGAAGTACGTCATTTCATCCAGGAGTTCGGTCTGATCCTTTTTGTTTTTTCAATCGGTATGCAGGTCGGCCCGGGTTTCTTCGCTTCGTTCAAGCATGGCGGGCTGACGCTCGTCTGCCTGGCTTCGACGATCGTTTTGCTCGGGGTAGGCGTGGCGTACGTGATTCATTTGGTATCGGGTACGCCGATTCCCACGATGGTCGGCATCCTTTCGGGTGCGGTGACCAACACGCCGGGACTGGGTGCAGCACAGCAGGCTTATGCGGACGCTTCGGGAGTCGAAGACCCCAGTATTGCCCTGGGCTATGCCGTAGCTTATCCGCTGGGCGTGATCGGTATCATTTTCTCGATGATCTTCATCCGTTATGCTCTGCGGGTGAAATTCGGGAAGGAGGATGAGGCGCTCGCTGCGATTTCCGCAGAACACAAGATGGCCGAAATCGTTTCGATCGAGTGTACGAACAAGATGTTGAGCGGACACGACATCTCCTATGTCAATGAGTTGATCAATCGGAAATTCGTTATTTCCCGGATCGCTCATCCCGACGGTACGATCGTATTGGCGGACAGCAACAGTATTATTTCGCTCGGGGATAAGGTATTGGTCGTCTGTGCATCCGAAGATTGCGAAGCGGTGACGGCTTTCATCGGTAATCGGATCGAAATGGGGGAGAAGGAGTGGGATACGCCGGATTCGAAGCTGGTTTCGCGTCGTATTCTGATTACCAAGCCGGAGATCAATGGCAAGACTTTCGCCGATCTTCGCTTGAGAACCCGCTACGGCATCAACATTACGCGTGTCAATCGTGCCGGAGTCGATCTGATTCCCTATCAGGGAATGCAGCTTCAGATCGGCGATCGCGTGATGGTCGTGGGGCCGGAGAATGCGATCGAGAAGGTCGCCGCCGTATTGGGTAATTCGCTCAAAAAACTCCGTGAGCCGAATCTGGTGACGATCTTCGTCGGTATCGCGCTCGGTGTTCTGTTGGGTTCCATTCCGTTGTTGAACGTGCCGCAGCCCGTTAAGCTGGGTTTGGCAGGTGGTCCGTTGATCGTGGCGCTGTTGCTCGGCCGCTTCGGTCCCCGGTTCCATTTGGTGACCTATACTACCATGAGTGCCAACTTGATGTTGCGCGAAGTGGGCATTGCGCTCTTCCTGGCGGCAGTCGGTCTGGGAGCCGGCGACGGGTTCATCGATGCGATCGTTGGCGGCGGTTACCGCTGGATCGGATACGGTGCGCTTATTACGGTGATCCCGTTGTTGCTGGTCGGTATTTTCGCCCGCGCCCGGCTAAAGATGAATTACTATACGCTCATGGGACTTATGGCCGGTAGTATGACCGATCCTCCGGCACTGGCTTATGCCAACGGCACGGCAGGCAACGATATGCCGGCCTTGAGCTATTCGACGGTTTATCCCGTCGTGATGTTCCTGCGGGTGCTTACAGCTCAGATATTCATTCTGTTCGCGTTGTAGAACTCTACGACGCGGCCCCGGTCGGGGCTTATGTAACAATACCAACTCCCGCAGTCGTGCTGCGGGAGTTGTCGCAAATATTGCAGAAGGGTTGTAATCCTGCATCGGAAAATCGGGCCAGTTTTTTGATGGGAGGGTTAATTTCGATATTTTCAGCTCTATTTTCCGTATTTTGCTATCTCTAAATTAAATGAAAAATAACAAAATTCCAAATTATTTAGGGAAAAATAGCTAATCGTATATTTCAATACCCTGACTTGGGTTGCCCCGGAATTGACCGATATGCTTCGAGGAAAAGTCGAAAATCGGCCCGAGAGAGGGTTCGGGTGGAATTTGGCATCGGATAACGACCCGCAGGACCGAGGGTTCCTGCTGGAATCAGCGAGCAGTCGTTATATACTTTAATGTTTTTGGGAGCAGGCAACTCCACTCTCTTCAGAGAGGGTTTAGGAAAGAGGCCAAATTATAAACGAGGTCGCAAGGTGTAAATAAACGGCCGTCGGATAAGGGATACATTGAAAGGTATTTACTTGCCAGTATAGATGCGATTTTGATTTTTTTGGGGGAATAAAACAGCGCTGTAATCGGAAGAAAGATTACAGCGCTGTTTTTAGGAACAACACCCCTTGTTCGGGTGCCGGGACTTGCAATGCGGACATTCGGTTTTCGAGCAACACGAACATCCGACATCCTCTCGATGTCGGACAATCCGTACAATCCAGCGGACGCTGAATCCGAGGACGAGGATGCCGATCCCTATTACAGCGATATTTTGCCAGTCCGTCATATTATAACCAGGAGAAAAGGTGATACGTCAGATAAGCCATTATCCATGCCAAAGCCGTATTGTAGAGTACCGAAATACAGGCCCAGCGCCAGCCGATCTCTGCGGCGATCGCTACGATCGTGGCGATACATGGCAGGTAAAGCAGGATGAAGACCAGAAAGGCGAGGGCCGATGCCGGGGTGAAATCCCCGCTTGCGACCAGCCGCTGGGAGAGGGTCGGAGAGTCGAGTTCGGCTTCCGGTGCGTCTCCCTGTTCCGAATAGAGCACGCCGAGCGTGCTGACGACGATCTCTTTGGCCGGCAGGCCCGTGAGAATGGCGATGCTGGCTTTCCAGTTCAGACCGAGCGGTTCGAATACGGGCGAACATGCCTGGCCGACCTGTCCCAGGTAGGAATTTTCATAATGTTCCTCCATAGTTTCTGCCGGGGCGGCTGCGTCCGGCGTCGGATAATAACTCAAGAACCAGACCGCCACCGAAGCGATTAGAATCAGCCCGCCCATTTTGCGCAGGTATTGCGCACAGCGATCCCACATGTGCGACAGCGTGGCCCGCATTGTCGGGACCCGATAGGGCGGCAGCTCCATGACGAACGGCGTTTCGTCCTTCTTGAACAGATAACGGCGCATCAGCCGGGCCGTGATGACGGCCACGACGATTCCCAGCAGATACAGTCCGAGCATCACCCAACTGGCATAGGCAGCGAAGAACGTGCCGATCAGCAGGATATAGATGGGAATGCGGGCGCTGCACGACATGAAGGGGACGAGCAGTACGGTGATGAGCCGGCTGCTGCGGCTTTCGATCGTGCGCGTGGCCATGATGGCCGGTACGTTGCAGCCGAAACCCATGATAAGCGGAATGAACGACTTGCCGTGCAGCCCTATGCGGTGCATGATCCGGTCCATGATGAAGGCTGCGCGAGCCAGGTAGCCCGAATCCTCCATGAAAGCGATGAACAGGTATAGGATCATGATATTCGGCAGGAAGACGATGACGCTTCCCACGCCGCCGATTACGCCGTCCACGAGCAGGTCTTTCAACGCTCCGTCCGGCATCCAGGCATCCACGCCCTGACCGATCAGTCCCACCAGTTGCTCGATCCACTCCTGGGGATAGGCTCCCAGGTTGAACGTGCAGTAAAACATCAGCCACATCAGGAAGAAAAAGATCGGAAAGCCCCAGAGCTTGTGGGTCACGAAAGCGTCGATGATTTTCGTCACTTGTGTCTGTTCCTTCTTTCCCGGGGTGTAGGTTTCCCGCAGAGCTCCGGAGATGAATCCGTATTTCTGATCGGCAAAGGCCGTTTCGATGTCTTCATCCAGCAGGTTCTTGATCCGCTGCGCTTCCCGTTTGCTCGCTTCCTCCCATTCGGGGTATTTCGGGTGATGCTTCAGTTGATCCTTTATATAACTATCTTCCTCAAGTAGTTTCATTGCGATATAACGCGGCGGGAATTGCGGGGGCAACTCTCCGGATTCCTTCAATGCTCCCGTGATTGTCCGCAGGCTCTCCTCGATAACCGGTCCCTGGTTGATGTGAATGTGACGCACACGGTCGTCCTCGTTCTCATAGACGGCGATCACCGTGTCCAGCAGGGCTTCGATACCCCGTCCATGACGGGCGACGACCGGCACCATCGGCACACCCAGCATTCGTCCCAGACTGTCGTAGTCGAGTTCGGCGCCGCTCGCTTCCAGCTCGTCGTACATATTGAGCGCTACGACCACTCGGGGATTCAGGTCGATGAGTTCGGTAGTGAGGTAGAGGTTGCGTTCCAGGTTCGAAGCTACGACGGCATTGATAATTACGTCCGGCGTATGTTCCGCCAAATGGCGGCGTACGTAAAGTTCCTCGGGCGAGTAAGCCGTGAGTGCGTAGGTGCCCGGCAGGTCGGTGATTTCGAAACGATAGCCTCTGTAGGTGCAGTGTCCCCGTTTGGCGTCCACCGTGACGCCGCTGTAGTTGCCGACGTGTTCGTGACCGCCCGAAATAGCGTTGAACAGTGAGGTTTTGCCGCTGTTCGGGTTACCCACCAGTGCGACGTTGATCCGCTTTGAGCTTTGGGCGATGACCTCATGGAGCTGGTCGCCTTCGCGTGTTCCGTTATATTCTTCGCTTATCAGGCCTTCGGCCTCTTCGTTGGTGATAACTACGACCATGTGAGCTTCGCTGCGGCGCAGCGAAACCTCGTAGTCCATGATTTTGTAAACGATCGGGTCGCGCAACGGGGCATTGAGAACCACTTCGACTTTTTTGCCGCGTACGAACCCCATTTCCATAATTCGGCGGCGGAATCCGCCATGTCCGAGTACTTTGAGAATCGTGGCCGACTGGCCTGTTTTCAAATCCGATAAACGCATGTTCTTTTGCTGAAATTACGGGGCAAAGATAGGGAAATATTTCAGGAACGGACATCCCCATATATGGGGATAATCCGGCTCAGTACGGTTTTTCAGGCTATTTTATGGTTGCGTTGCTTTTTGGGGGCGAAAAAATTGGAAATTGAAATTTTTTTATATCTTTGCGACATACATCCAAATTATTATACGTATTATGAAAAATTTAGTTGAAAAAATCAATGCCGAATACGAAGTATTCGTAAGTAATGCCAACGCTCAGGTAGAAAAAGGAAACAAGGCAGCCGGAACCCGCGCACGCAAGGCCGCTCTGGAATTGAGCAAGCTGATGAAGGAGTTCCGGAAGGTTTCCGTCGAAGCTTCGAAATAAGTTTATTACTTTTTTGAAAATGAAGGGTCGCATGGGATACATGCGGCCCTTTGTTATGGGTGTACAACTTGGCAATTATATCTTTCGATGTACTATCCGATTATTCGGCCTGTGACCGTGTTTGTAATGCTCCCCCCCCCTGTTTGAGGAAATTTGGCGTGCTGCATTCCCATAACAACATATAATTTATATAATTCTTCACTGTTCGAACAGGAGCAGACCGTAACCGGCAGAAAATTCGGTATGCGATACAGAGGAATCTCCGGAATATCGAAAAGATTGGCCTGTTTTTTAGTAGCTTAAATCGATACCGTGCCGGCGGAAATTTTCGAGGTCTTCATCCGACAGACCGGTTTTCGGGAAAGGAACGGCCAGGTTGTGATCGTTCAGATAGCGGCGCGGTGCCCGGTAGTCGAATGTCGGACTGACCAACGAGTAGGCCGGATCGATGAAGTCGCCTTCGATCGAAGCGATATCGGCCATGCTTTGAAACATGGAGTGGGTTGTGGCCGGTGCGGATTCGTTGTTGCGGGCCGCTTCGACTTTTTCCGGGAATTCCCGTCGATATTCCGGCGAGAACCATCCCAGATTGGCGACATAGAGCTGATAAAAAGTGGTCGTAGGGGAGGCGTGTAAGAAGCGCTCCCGTTCGTCGTCGAGAATATCTTCGCCGTGATCGGCACAGTAGAGCAGCGCCGAACAGTCGTTTTCGAGCGAGCGGAGATATTCGATCGTCTGCGAGAGGAAGTGGTCCGTATAGTAGATCGAATTGTCGTAGGCATTGACGAGTTTCTCGACGTTCTTTCGGTTGATGGCCACGTTATCGTCCGGCAGGAAGCGGGCGAATTCACGGGGGTATCGTTGGTGATAGGTGAAATGAGAGCCGTAACAGTGCAGGATGATGAGCAGGTCGTGCTCCGGATCTTCGGCGATAACCTGTTTCATCGCTTCCAGCAGTTGCATATCGTAACGTGGCTCCGGAAGGTACACCAGGCTGTCTGCATCCTTGGCCAACTTGTCGATCATGGCTCCCTGGGGGCGCTGGTTGGAAAGAAACCAGGTTTTGAACCCAGCCTCCTTGAAGAGTGCCGGAAGCCCCTTGCGACGGTATAGTTCTTCGTGTTGATCGGTTTTTACCGACGAAAGAATCAAGGGCACGCTTTTGTGCGTGGTATTGCTCTGTGTGACTGTATTCCGGAATACGACCAGACCCTCTGTGCGGGTCAGACAGGGATTCGTTTCCCTGTGGTAACCGTACAGTTGCCAGTTGGCGGCCCGGGATGCTTCTCCGATTACATAGACGTAAATCTCGCGTTTGGAAGCCTCGGCCGTGCGCCGTGCATGGTATGTGAAATCCTCCGAGGTGTGTTCGAAACGGTACATCTTGCGGAACTCCGAACCGCAAAGACCGATATTATAGAAAACATTGACCGGAAAAATGTCGGTTTTCAATACCCGCTTGTCTTCGCTCACTTTATAGGCCGGGGCCAGGAACAACCCTCCGAGAATGAAGGACGAGAGTCCGATCAGGGCGATATTCTTGCGGGCTGTTTTCGAAAGACAGTGCCTTTGTCCGATGTCGCGTGAGGCGAACCAGAGTAGCGGCAGATAGATGGCGCAGACGATGATGATCGATGGATAGATGTTCGAGAGCAGCTCGCCAGCCTCTTCCGGATTGGTCGTCAGCAGGTTGGTGAACATATCCGTTGCGATGATCGAATTGCCGAACAGGTAGAGCAGTACGATTTGGAAGGCGGCGAGGACGACGAGCGGAAAGGCCAGCCAGATCATGATGCCGGAGCGTTTCAGCACGGCGCTCCACATCAGGTAGAAACCCATCGGGATAAAGAGCGATGCTTCGGCCGACCAGATGGAGTACGGCTCCGTATATAGTAATACGAGGTTGGGGATAAGCAGCGTGAGAACGAAGTAGAACGCCAGCAGGATGGACCCTCTGTCGTTATGCTCCTTGAAACTCTCTTTTTTTTCGTGAACTGCCATATCTTTCAGAACGCTTCGTTGATATTGAACAGGAATCCGCTCGTGTGCTTGCCGAATCCGTAATCTACTCGGATATTGATCCGTTTTTTGAATTCCCACCGCAGGCCTATGCCGTAGTTGGGGAGGGTGTACCCCCATTTGAACTTTTCGAACGAGGGAAATACGTTACCCGCACCGCCCCATACGACACAGCCGATACGTCGCCAGATATTCTGCCGGAGTTCGACCTGGAGGGTAATCATATCGTTGTCGTTGTATTGTCCTTCGTAGTAGCCGCGCATACGCTTCGAACCACCCAGGCGGGCTTTCATCAGCCAGGGTGTGCCCGAGGCATTGAATTCGCCGTACAGCTCGGTGGCTACGATACCGCCTTTCCATACCCGATGATAACTGTTCGCCGTGAATATCGCCTGCCAGAGCGATTTGGCGTTCGACCCGAGAAAATCCGGCCGCCAGGTTCCCTTCAGACTTAAATAAAGTCCCTTGTAGGGATTTGGAATGAAATCCCTTGTATCGTACTCCACGATCGCACCGATGCCCGTAGTCGTGTTCTCCGGGTTTTGGCCCTCGATATATTCCGGCCGGGTGAACTTGATGCCCCGGCTGTTGCGGAAATTGACAGAGGCGCCGATGAACATATTGGGTACGACCTGATAGAGGTATCTTACGTCCACATCGTAGCGTTTTTCGACGTACGACCCTTTGGGATTATTCGCTCCGGCCGAATAGCCGATACCCCAGTAGTCGGTCGGCTGCGAGTAGAAGGAGAGCTTGTACGAAATTCGGTGGCGATTGTGGCTGAATATGTTGTTACCGTTGATTCCCACCATGTAGAATCCTGTCGTACCGCCCGTGATGAATGCCGTGATGTCCGACGGCGGTGTCAGTGAATCCGTGCGGTCAAGGCGGTAAAGACCTGCAGCCATAACCGCGAGGCTGAATTGAGTGTCTTTCGAATAACTCGGCCCTCCGATGAAGGTGAAGTCGATCTTTTTTTCGAAAGTTTTGTCCGTGCTCGACTCTCCGAAGTAATCGATAAGCCGCCGCCAGAACGATTTTTTCTTCGGGGCGGCGGCCAGGGTGTCCGACGGCTGTGATGCAGGGATCGAATCCGTCTGCAACGGGGTGTAACTATACCGAATCGTATCGTTTTCTCCGATATACACCTTATTATCTTGTGCATACAGAGGCGATGCGAAGAGTAGCAATCCGCAAAAGACCGTCAGGAATTTCGACATGGAGAAGTCTTATCTGTACTTCTGTACGACTTGATAAAACTCTTTTTTATCGGCATCGGAGAGAGGACCCTTGCGCATAAACACCAGGTCGCCCTCCTTGCTGACCAGCAGCAGGACGAACATATTGTTGCAGTCGCCCAATTGCCAGGCATCGCGCAGGGTATTGTTTTGATCGGCCAGTACCGTAGCGCCGTTGGAGGCTGTGCGTTTGCGAGCCATGTTGCGAGCCATACCGTTGGGAATCATCGGAGCGTCTTTCAGGTTCATTACCCCGAAACCGAACAGGTTTTCGCCTTCCACCCGGTGATTTTCCTCCATATCCGTTGTGAAATCCTCGTTCTGTTTGTGGTGGTCGGGGTCGATATAGAAGATCATCAGGTTTTTCTCACCCCAGTAAGGGAGCTGCGTAGGGTCGCCGTTCAGATCGAGTAACGTAACGTCGGATACCTTGCGGGGAAGAGACGACTGTGCGGATACGGCAACCGACATACCAAGCAACGGCAGTAAAAGAAGCCATAGTTTCAGTTTCATACTTATTACATTTTAGGAGATTGGTAGGCGCAAAGATACGAAATTATTTTTTTTGTTGAATCTTCTATTCGTCGGGAAGAGTTGCGGGTTCGTTGAGACTTCGCTCTTTTGGCCGAAGCCAGGGCGTCGAGCGAATAGACTCCGCCGCCCGAAATTACCAGGGCTACCTGGATTCCCAGATAGACGAACAGCAGTTCGGAGGTTCCGAATCCTTTGCCGGGGAAGAGGAATAACAGCGAGATGAGCAGACTGGCGGCCATGATCGCGGCGGACAGGCGGACTTTGTAGCCCAGCATGAGCGAAATGGCGCACAACACTTCGATCGTGGCGATCGCAACGAAAATGAAAGCGCTGCCGAATATTCCCCACGACGGGTAATAGTTGATAATTTCATTGTAGGCCTGCATTTTGCCTACGTTATGCAGGAGAATGATCGTACCGATGAACAGACGCAGATAGAGAATCGCCCAATCGGCTCCTTTGTGGCTTTTGAACCAGGTTTGCAGTTTATTTTCCATATGTATAACTAATTCCGATTGAAAAAATACAAGCAATTCGTATTCCAAAAAATCATTTTGTGTGTTCAGCGCAGGTAATTCTGCCTGATCGGATGATTTTTCGGTGTTTTTGAGGAGAAAAATCCCGAGTGGGACAGCGAGTCGAATATCGCGGGTTTTCGATGTTTGCGGATCGAGGGATAAATACGATCCATAACAGGGGTGTGGTCGAGCCGCAAAGAGTCTTTTCATTCCGAACGACAGAGAGTCGGGAAATCCGTAATTCGGGTTATAGATTCCGTAATTCATATACTGACCGGCAAGTGGGGCCTGTGTAACTTTGCCTTGTAAAAAATATGAATCGTATGAATATATTGGAAAGAATGAGGGCGGGGGAATTGATTTTCGATACCGACCCTGAATATCCGTCGCTCTATGCAGAATTCGAGAAGACGATGAAGTTGGTGGCTCAACTCAATAGCGGTTACCATACACCGGAAGAGATAAGGGATCTGTATGTTTCCGCCGTTCTATACCAACTTCGGTAAGTTTACCCGTGTCGGCAGGGGTGTGTTCATAAATTTCGGTTGTACCTTCCTCGACCGGGGCGGTATTACACTGGAAGACGGTGTGTTCATAGGGCCGGGAGTGCTGCTCGTTACTGAAAACCACCCGGAGCAACCGGCCGTTCGGCGTAACGTATATGCCAAACCCATTGTCGTCGGGCACGGTGTCTGGATAGGTGCGGGAGCTGTCATATTGCCCGGCGTGACGATCGGCGAGCATGCCGTCGTGGGAGCCGGAGCCATCGTAACCAAGGACGTGCCTGCCGGGGTAATCGTGGCCGGCAATCCGGCTCGTATCGTGAGAAGTATAAAAACGGAATAAAATTAAGTTTTATGAAAATCGGAATAATTGCGGCGGCATTGGCGTTTGTCGGTCTTTCCGCCGTTGCACAGACAAACCAAAAAACGAATATGGATATGAAAAAGTTGGAACTGGTACAGGAGTGGGATAAGACGTTCCCGAAGAGCGACAAGGTCGAGCATAGCAAGGTGGTTTTCGTAAATCGCTTCGGTGTAACGCTCGCCGCCGATATGTATGTCCCAAAAGAGGTTGTCGGCAAGTTGTCGGCCGTCGCCGTAAGTGGACCGTTCGGAGCCGTGAAGGAACAATCGTCGGGGCTTTATGCACAGGCGCTTGCCGAACGCGGTTTCCTTACCATCGCTTTCGATCCGTCGTTCACGGGGGAGAGCGGCGGTGTGCCCCGCAACGTGGCTTCGCCCGACATCAATACGGAAGATTTCAGCGCAGCGGTCGATTTTCTCGCCAACGAAGACCGTGTGGATCCGGAACGTATCGGGATCCTCGGTATATGCGGCTGGGGTGGTTTTGCCATCAACGCTGCCGCTAACGACACGCGCATCAAGGTTACCGTCGCATCTACTATGTACGATATCAGCCGTTGTACGGCCAACGGATATTTCGACCAGGCGGACAACGCCGACGCACGTTATGAGATGCGCCGCCGGCTCAATGCCCAGCGCACCGAAGATTATCGGAACGGTTCGTATGTCCGTGCAGGAGGGGTGGTCGATCCGGTTCCGGCCGATGCGCCGCAGTTTGTACGCGATTATCATGCTTATTACAAAACTTCCCGAGGTTATCACGCCCGTTCGCTCAATTCCACGCAGGGGTGGAATGCGACCTCCAACCTCGCTTTTTTGAATGCACCTATCCTTGCCTATGCCGCAGAGATTCGCAGTGCAGTGATGGTGGTACACGGTGAGAAGGCTCATTCTCGCTATATGGGAGAGGACGCTTTCAAGAAATTGCAAGGCGACAACAAACGATTGCTCATCGTACCCGGTGCCAATCATACCGACCTTTACGACAAGATGGAGATAATCCCGTTCGACGAAATAGCAGCATTTTATCGGGAGTATTTGAAGTAAGCGTAGCGCTCGATAGATACAATAGTAAAAGCCTGCGATCTGTTCGCAGGCTTTTCATATTTCGGTTACGCATGTAAATACTTCGCCTCGGCAAAATGCAAATAAAATTTGCTTTTGCGCTCGGCTTAATCGTATCTTTGCACAATTGTTGAGCGTATCGATTGTAAAATGCCTGTGAGCTGATTTTTTTTTGTGATTATAATTTGTTGATTATGAGTGATAAGTATAAGATACTGTTCGTTTGCCTCGGAAATATCTGCCGCTCTCCGGCGGCCGAAGGCATCTTCCGGCAAATGGTCGAAAAACGGGGACTGGGGGAGAAGTTGGAGGCGGATTCCGCCGGAACCTATGCCGGACACACCGGCGAACAACCCGATTCCCGCATGCGGAATGCGGCCTATGCCCGGGGGTATCTGCTGACGCACCGGGCCCGGCAGGTGCGGTTGCGGGATTTCGAGGAGTTCGATCGCATCGTGGCGATGGACGACACCAATTACCACAATCTTTATCGTCTGGCCCCTTCCCGTGAAGCGGGAAACCGTATTTACAGGATGTCCGAATTTTTCCGGGAACATCCGAACTGGACCCATGTGCCAGACCCCTACTACGAAGGGCATGAAGGGTTCGAGCTGGTGCTCGATATGCTCGAGGACGGCTGCCGCACGCTGCTCGACGAGTTGGAGAAGAGGTAGCTCGAAATCGCAGAGAACGAAAAAGAGTGCATTTTTCAATGCACTCTTTTTCGTCGAATCGAGTCTGTATGCCGGTGCGATCCGGAATATTTGGTCCGTCGAACGTCCGAATCAGAAGTAAAGTCCAACTCCCACCTGGTAGGTGTTGCGCCAAGGGCACTTCTTGGCGGCGAACAGGTAGGAGAAATCGAGCTCCAGATGCATGAACCGCAGTCCCGCACCGATTGTACCGTAGTCGTATCCGTGGCTGTCGGCGACGTGGTAGCCGCCGCGGACAGCGATCATCTGCATCAGCACATACTCCACGCCGATGCCCATCCCGAAGGACTTGTTCTCCGAGGAAGAGTAGCGGTAGCCCAGATCGACCGAAGCTTCGAGCGAATGGGAATCCCGGATCGGGGCGAAGAGCGAACCGCCGACACTGAATTTGGTGGGCAGGTCGTAATTCGAATCGTCGAACGTGAAGCCGAAGTCGGAGATTTTCGCACCCGCACTCACCCAGGCGCCTTCGAGCATCCGGTTAAGCGGAATCCGCGCGTATGCCGCGACATCGAACCCGAGGGCGTTGTTCGTGAACAGTTCTCCGTACGAGGAGCGGATGTAGCGGGCCGTCACCGACAGACCCAGATAGCGGCCGATCCCATAGCTGTAGGCCAGATCCGCCGAAACGCTGAGCGGCCGGAACGCTTCGATGCCGACGATTGGGTTATTATTCTCGTCTTTGGGAATGAAAGGGTAGTCCTCGTCGTCCGGACTGAGCTTCGGCTCCCGGTAAAAACGGGTGCCGAACGAGATCGAATGTTTGTGGTTGAAGGAGTAGAATCCGCCGAAGGCCATCAGGTCGTAGCCCTTTTTCACGTCGCGCATCCAGGGCGAGTAGGAGAATCCCACCTCGAACAGGTTGTGGCTGAAGAGCGACGAGGCCGCGTTCTGGAATACGGAGTAAGCTCCGCCGGTAGTCGCTACCGAAGCGTTGGCCATACCCGCTGTGCGGACATCGGGGTTGATCGTCAGGAACTCCTGAGCCGATGCCGCCGCTGTGCCCGACAGGAGGATTATTGCGAGAATGAAGATCTTTTTCATAATTTGTAACGTCTGTTTTTAGCGTTTGACTATGGTGCGGGTAATTTGAATGCCGTTGTAGGTTACTTGTACCAGATAGGTTCCCGAAGCGAGTCCCGATACGTCGAGTTTGACAGGTTCCTCGTTGATAAGTCCAAGTGTTATGTTCATTACCTCCGTTCCCATTGAGTTACGGATACGGATCGTGCTTTCTCCCGAGTAGTTCGGCAGTATGTTCAGTACGTCGGTACATGGGTTGGGGTAAAAGTCCATTGAAATACCGGTCGGATTGTCTCCCTTGCTAACGGTATAGGCAATGGTTCGTTTTGCTGTCTTTGTTCCGTTCATAGCCAGCAATTCTGCCGTATAGCTTCCTGCTGCGTATTGTGATGCGTCGATAGTCAGCGTGACTACGTTACCGTCGATCGACTTCGCGATCTTGCCCGAGGGGTCGTCCAGACGCCATTCCGTGTAGCCGGCCAGCGTATATTGCAGCGTTTTCCGTTCGGAGGCGCCGAGCGTGAAGGTGTCGTTCTGTCCTGTGGCTGGCGTGATCGTCGGCTGGTCGGAAACGGGCGGCACCTCGCCCGAATCCAGGGCTGCACCCGCATCGACGAGCTTGCCGATTTTTCCGGCATAGGTACCCCGACCATTGTATATTGGTCCCTGATAGCTGTCGATGTCGCGTGCTGTCGAGAAAAGCTTCTCTTTGAGCTGTTCGTTCGTGAATCCTGGTGCCCCGAATTGCGAAACGATCAGGGCCGCAACACCCGATACGTGGGGGCAGGCCATCGAGGTCCCCTGCATGTAGCCATACCCGAGAGTCTCCGAGACGTAGTCGATCGTGTGGGTCTCCACCTCTCCTCTGAAATTTGTATAGACGAAAGTCATCCCGTTTTGCAGGTCGGTCGGAAGCGTGCTCAGGTTATAACCTTCGTTATAATGGATAGGCCTGGAAAAATCGGCTGCGTCTCCTCCGCCCGGCGCACATATATCGACGGTCGGACCATAGTTGGTGTACCAAGCGGCTTCATAAGTGCAGGAGACGGCGGCCACACTGATGCAAGGCTCGTAAGCGGCCGGATATCCGGGCTGTCCGCTGTTTTCATTACCTGCCGCGAATATCACGACGCCACCCGCCATAGGGCCGGTCTGCGTCTGTCCGTCGGGCGACATGCCCGCATATTGAATAAAGTAGTCGATCGCCTCCTTGACCGCCCGATCCTGGTTGATCCACTGGTCCAGAGACATGGAGCCGGCCGCGTATCCCCAACTGTTCTGACAAATTACAGCGCCGTTGTCTGCCGCATATTTGATGGCGTCGGCCGTCGCGTTCGAGCTGGCATCGTAACGTCCGTCCGTCGGGTGGAAGATCTGGCAGGTCATGATCTTCACGCCGTCGCCGCTTCCGGTTCCGCCTGCCATGCCGGAGATTCCGACATCGTTGTTGTTCACCGCAGCAATCGTACCGGCTACGTGCGTTCCGTGTCCTTGGCCCCAGGTGATGTCTTCATTGTATCCGCTGCAAAAATTCTTACCGATCCCGCTCCACATATTGGCTGCCAGGTCGGGGTGGGTGTATTCCACGCCCTCATCCAATACGGCGACGATTACATCGCTGCGACCCGCCGTCTTCTTCCATGCAGGAATCACGTTGATGTCTGCACCGGCGACGGCTTCCTCAGAAACCGATCCGTCGTTGTAAAGCGGCCATTGCTCTGCGAAGAGCGGATCGTTGAAAGGGTAGTTCGCCGGAACGGCCTTCGGCAGGGCCATCAGTTTTCGCCATGGAGTCCCGCTCCTTCGGCCCACATCCCCGACTTTAGTGATTTTGCGCGGAATTTCGACATGATTCACGCCGGCAATCTCTCCGAAGTCTTCGGCGACCTGCTCGGCAGATCCTTTGAAACGAATGACATACCACAGGTCGAGCCCTGCCTTGCGTGTTCGCTCGGCGCAGCCGTTGTCGGCGAACAACCGCTCCATACCGGTCACCTCGTACCGTTTGCAAAGTTCATCGAAAGAGATGTTGCCTGTCAGGACCCTGCCGCTGCGGGTGCGGGTCACGTTCAGCGCTTCGGCCGTTTCCCGGTCGAGCTTCATGCGGATCACTCCTTCGACCCTATCGGTATCCCGTGCCGGAGCACTTTCTGTGTCGGGATCTTTCTGGCAACCGGCGAGCAGCGCCAGACAAAAAACGAAAAGTAGATTTTTCAGCTTCATAAGTGTATGTTTTTTTAGAAAAAAGGAGGGAAGCCGACTCTCGTCAACCTCCCTTTCTTGTATGAAATCGCAGAGAGATTAACAGTTCATCGCTCCGCAGCAATGAATTACCTGTCCGCTCACGTAAGAGGAGAGGTCGGAGGCAAGGAACAGAGCCACCTTCGCCACATCCTCGGGTGTACCGCCGCGGCGCAGCGGAATTTGCTGGTACCAGCCCTGTTTTACCTCTTCGGGCAGGGCGTTGGTCATTTCGGTAATGATGAAGCCGGGAGCGATGGCGTTGGCACGGATGCCGCGCGGTCCCATCTCCTTGGCGATGGACTTCGCAAGTCCGATCATACCGGCTTTCGAAGCCGAATAGTTGCACTGTCCGGCATTGCCGCTGACACCCACCACGGACGACATATTGATGATCGAACCGCTGCGCTGGCGCGCCATGATCGGCGTAACGGCGTGAATGAAGTTGAAAGCCGATTTCAGATTGACGTTCAGCACGGCGTCCCACTGCGCTTCGCTCATGCGCATCATCAGTCCGTCTTTGGTGATGCCGGCATTATTGACCAGAATGTCGATGCGGCCGAAATCCTGCATGATCTGGTCGATCACTTTGTGCGTATCTTCAAAGTTGGCGGCGTTCGAGGCGTATCCTTTGGCTTTTACGCCCAGGGCGTTCAGCTCCTCCTCCGTCTTCTTGCCGTTTTCGTCGATCGCCAGATCGGTGAACGCGACGTTGGCTCCCTCTTTTGCAAACTGAATGGCGATCGCTTTGCCGATGCCCCTGGCTGCGCCGGTTACGACGGCCACTTTTCCTTCGAGTAATTTCATCTTGCTGAAATGTTTTTTTGATGGTTAATTTTTCGTTTTATCCGTAATATTCGATCTTTCTGTCGGAAATCCGGCCCGCGTCGGCTGCCCGTATCGCAAAGGTGCCCGTTCCGAAGAAAAATGTTCCGTTTGTCGGATGCGTCGTATTTTTCTGTCGCCAAATATACAAAAAATATTTAGAAATATTTAGTTTTTGTAGTTTCGTAAAATGTTACTACCTTTGGAATCCGAAAAAAACTCTTAATAAACCATATATCGATCATGAAGAGAGATTCTCAAGTATTCGACCTCATTTCTGAGGAACGGAACCGTCAGATGCACGGCATCGAGCTGATCGCGTCTGAAAATTTTGTCAGCGACGAGGTGATGGAGGCCATGGGCTCCGTACTGACCAACAAGTATGCGGAGGGTTATCCTGCCGCACGTTACTACGGCGGTTGTCAGGTGGTGGATAAGGTCGAGAACCTTGCCATCGAACGTGTTTGCAAACTGTACGGCGCCGAGTACGCCAACGTACAGCCCCACTCCGGCGCACAGGCCAACATGGCCGTTTTCTTCGCCGTGCTGAAACCCGGCGATACGTTCATGGGCCTCGATCTGGCGCACGGCGGCCACCTTTCGCACGGTTCGCCGGTGAATATGTCGGGTACCTATTTCAAAGCCATCGGTTACCAGCTCGATCCGAAGACCGAGCGCGTGGATTACGACGATATGGAGCGCAAGGCTCTGGAGCACAAACCCAAGCTGATCGTCGGCGGTGCTTCGGCTTATTCGCGTGAGTGGGACTACAAGCGTATGCGCGAGATCGCGGACAAAGTAGGCGCCATCCTGCTGATCGACATGGCTCACACGGCCGGTCTGATCGCTGCCGGTCTGCTCGAGAATCCGGTTAAGTATGCTCACATCGTGACTTCTACCACCCATAAGACCCTGCGCGGTCCCCGTGGCGGTATTATCCTGATGGGCAAAGATTTCGAGAATCCCTGGGGACTCAAGACTCCGAAGGGCGTGACCAAGATGATGTCGCAGATCCTCAATTCGGCCGTATTCCCCGGTATCCAGGGCGGTCCGCTGGAGCACGTGATCGCAGCCAAGGCAGTCGCTTTCGGCGAAGCGCTGGATCCCAGCTACAAGGAGTACCAGAAGCAGGTGCAGAAGAACGCCAAGGCGATGGCCGAGGCCTTCACCAAGCGCGGTTACAAGATCGTTTCCGAGGGTACGGACAACCACCTGATGCTCGTCGATCTTCGCACGAAGTTCCCCGAACTGACCGGTAAGCTGGCCGAGAAGTGCCTGGTTGCCGCCGACATCACCACCAACAAGAACATGGTGCCGTTCGACAGTCGTTCGCCGTTCCAGACTTCGGGTCTGCGTTTCGGTACTCCGGCTATCACCACGCGTGGTCTGAAGGAGGACAAGATGGAGGAGATCGTAGCGCTGATCGACCGTGTATTGAGCGATCCCGAGAACGAGGCGAACATCGCCGCCGTTCGCAAGGAGGTCAACGCTATGATGGCTAACTATCCGCTCTTCGCATGGTAGCATAATATGAAGCAGGTAGTAGAATTTCTCACGCTCCTGCACGAAAACAACGACAAGGCCTGGTTTGACTCTCACAAGGAGATGTACAAACGGGCCTTGTCCTGTTTCGAGGTGTTTACGGCGAAGCTGATCGACGGCATCGCCGCTTTCGATCCGTCCGTGCGCGGACTTACGGTCAAGGACTGCACGTGGCGCATCTACCGCGACACCCGCTTCAGCCCCGACAAGACACCGTACAAGACCCACATGGGGGCTTTCGTTGCTCCCCGTGGCAAGAAAGGCGGTTATTCGGGCTACTATTTCCACGTCGAACCGGTGTGGGACGAACGCTCCTGGTCGCAGGGGCATCAGCTCACTACGGGGCTTTACTGTCCGCTGCCGGAAGTGCTGCGCAGCGTGCGGGACGAGATCCTGGACAATGGCGCGGAATTCGTTCTCGACGAGTCGAACAAACTCAAGCGTCTGCCGAAAGGGTATGCCCCCGGCAGTCCGTACGACGAATGGCTGAAACTCAAGGATGTCTATATCACCGAACGCCTCGCGCCGGAGTTTATGTTGGACAAGGAGTTATTGAAGAACACGCTGCACGAATTTCGTAAGACGAAACATTTTTCGGATATTCTGAACCGTGCTGTGCAGTTCGCATACGACGAAATGATTTGATAATTATTACTTTATCCGACGGTCGCAGTATCGAACCGAAGACGTGCTTATCTGCGGTTCATGGCCTTGTCCGTAAGGCAGACTCTCACCCGAATCCTCTTTTCGGAGGGAACTTGGATCGTTACATTCCCGACAGGTGCACCGAAGGATATGACTACGTTTAATTTTAGAAAATATGAAAAAAGCAATTTACCTCTTGTTGGTTTCGATGCTGTTCGTTACTGCTTGTACGGAGCAGGCGCCCCGGATTGCCAAATATACGGATCTCTATGCCGTAAAGGGTACGGACAGCCTCTTCCTGGATCGCTATACGGCCGTTTCGGTCGAGCAGGACGATGCCCGGCCCTGTCTGGTCTTCGTTTTCGGCGGCGGCTTCATCGCTGGGGAGCGCGATGCGGAGCGGTACCTTCCGTTCTTTCATTACATGGTTAATCAGGGGTACGACGTGGTATCGATCGACTATCGTCTTGGTCTGAAGCAGGTCGTCGCTTCGGGGGACCTCTCGCCCGAAAATATGATGCTCGGTATGGCCCGGACGATCTCGATGGCTGTCGAGGATCTTTACGACGCTACCGCTTTTATCGTGGACAAGGCAGACGAGTGGGGTATCGACTCCTCGCAGATCGTGGCCTGCGGGTCGAGTGCGGGAGCGATCACCGTGTTGCACGGCGAATACGCCCTCTGCAACGCTTCGCCGCTGGTGCAACACCTGCCTGCCGGCTTCCGCTACGCGGGTATCGTTTCTTTCGCCGGGGCGATCTTCGAAATGGGCGAGGAGCTCCGCTGGGCATCGCAGCCT
>OHGX01000558.1_pt1 | contig 21644 bp, 22 predicted proteins | sample 1567841 | NCBI WGS metagenome assembly OHGX01 (sample SAMEA3879587, study PRJEB24766) | human gut metagenome | biome: human-associated habitat; feature: feces | place: USA | collected 1985/1987 | reverse complement strand
TGAAGGCTGATGAGAATGGTCGATATCGTTCTTGGGAACACTGCTATTCACATTTTATAAAAGCAAGAGAATCCAAAGAAGTTGATTATGATTATCTGAGTTTACAACTAGCTTTCTATTTAGCAAGTTGGGGAATGTATCGTGGCTCATCATTTTTGCTACAAAAGGATTATAAAGTACATATTCCGGTAGTAAAAGAACTGCTAAATGAAAAATATGATGTTTTAGCTGGAATTGACTGTATCGGTTTCAAAGACGATAGCAACCAAAAGTTACTTCAGGATATAAATTCGTTTTTAGAGCAGTATTACGATAAAATCAGGCACAAAGTAAAAGAACAAGAACTGAAAAATCAGTTATCTTTTACACTCATCACGAAAATACTTATGGGAACACTTGGCTGTGTTCCAGCATATGATAGGTATTTTATTGCAGGAATAAAGAATCAGAAGGTTGCCACTGGAAATTACAATATTAGGTCTATAATGCAACTTGTCAATTTTTATGAGAAAAATGCTGACCGACTCGAACCTGTCAGAGAAAAGATGGAAGTTGAAGGTATGCCATACCCACAAATGAAAATGATAGATATGGGATTTTGGCAGGTCGGCTTTGATTTGGATACGAACAAAGGAATAAAGAATGCACACTAGGAGAAATGCATGGATAGATTTTCAGAGAAGAGCCTTCTTTCACTTGGAGATTATTATGTGTATGGACTCATAGATCCACGCAGTAAGCAAATTTTCTACATTGGAAAAGGCACTAAAAACAGAGTATTTGAACATGAAAAAGAGAGCCTGGGCAGTCCTGATAGCGAGAAGTTGAAACTGAAGACTATTGCGGATATTAAGAATGCCGGATTTGAGGTTGAGAAAATAATCATCAATTCAAACTTAACCGAAGAAGAGGCATTTGCTACAGAGGCTTCACTGATTAATGCTTTCAACTATGTTGGGAATGCGGGACTTACAAACATTGTTGCCGGACACCATTCTGCAGAGGCTTTATCGGTTGATGAGTATGAAAGAATAAACGGTGCCGCCCCACTTGAAGAAAAAGACATCAGGCATAAAATCCTTGTCATCAAAATAAATAGACTCTACCAAAGAGGTATGGATGAGAAGGTATTATATGATGCTGTTCGTGGTGTTTGGAGAGCATCAAAGAAAAAGGTTAAAACTGTTGAGTATGTTTTTGGTGTTTACAACTCTTTGATTGTTGCCGTGTATAAGCCATCAGAGTGGTTTGTATGCAAAGAGGCAAAGGACAAACTCCCAAGGCAGGATATTGTTCTTACACCAAAAACTGAAAACAGAGTGTTCTTCGTGGATGAAAGATACGAACAGGGACTTCCACTTGATGAGAATGAAGAATTCTATTTAGGAAAGTCGATAGCTGGATTGAAACTTAATCAATCGGCACAGAATCCGATTACATATCTGTATCCATTTGAAAAAGATAAAATTCATATTTAATGAAATTGACAAATCGGAATTTGTGAGGAAAAGGTGAATGAAAAGGCGAATGGAGCAAAAAAGTAAAAATGAGATTTCAATCATAGGTGGTGCAGATGGTCCTACAAGCATTTTTATAGCAGGACATTTAAAAAAGCTACAGGTTTAAGACCTGAAAAACATTTATAAGGAGGGCTTGATTATGGCTAATCAGACTTTACAATTGAATGTTAGTGATGAGATGAAATTAGATAATGAAAGACAGAATTGTGTAAGAGCAAAACTGATGACGGGGAACAGTTAGTATGGTTGGTATATTACTTTGTACAGAAACAGATGAGGATATAGCAAGATATTCCGTGTTACATGATAATAACAGACTTTTTATGTCGAAATATCTCACATATCTGCCAACAAATGAGCAGCTGAAAGCAATCAACTTCCATGCAGGTAGAAAGCTACAGTCTTGATGTACAGAAAGACAAGTTTAAGAAATACGCAGACCGTAGTTTAAGTAGCTGATTTCTGATATAAAAATGATTGGATATAAGGAGGAATTCTATTTGAAAAAGAAAAAAGATGAAATAACCATCCGTTCCAGCGCTGCAGAATACTTAACCTATGTTGCCTCTGTGGGGGATCAGCAGGACAGTATTGAGATGCGCTATGAGGATGAGAATATATGGCTGACGCAGAAAATGATGGCCACATTGTATGATGTAGGAACAAATACAATCAATTATCACATTAAAAAGATATTCGAGGACAGTGAGTTACAGGAGGATTCAGTTATTCGAAAATTTCGAATAACTGCTCTTGATGGGAAAGGATACAACACAAATCACTATTCCCTGGAAATGATCATTGCTGTAGGTTTCAAGGTCAATTCCGAACGTGCGGTACAGTTCCGTAAATGGGTAAACCAGATTGCAAAGGATTATACCATCAAAGGCTGGGTTATGGATGATGAGCGGCTGAAACGCGGAACGTATCTGACAGAAAAGTATTTCGATGAGCAGTTAGAGCGTATCCGTGAAATCCGTGCTAGCGAAAGAAAGTTCTATCAGAAGATCACAGACCTGTATGCTACAGCTATTGACTATGATAAAAATTCTGCAACGACAAGAAGATTTTATGCGACGGTTCAGTATAAAATGCATTATGCAGTTCACGGACATACGGCAGCAGAACTGATTGTGGAAAGAGCAAACCACACAAAAGAGAATATGGGCTTAACTACATGGGCAGATGCTCCGGAAGGAAAGATTAAGAAAAGTGATGTTACGGTTGCCAAGAATTATCTGACTCAGAATGAAATGAAACAGTTGAACCGTATGGTGACTGCATATCTGGATTTTGCTGAAAATATGACATTAAGGCATATTCCACTTACGATGCAGGACTGGGAAAAAAGACTTAATAGTTTCATTGAAATGTTTGATTATGGCATTTTACAGGATGCAGGTAAGATAACGGCTGAAATTGCAAAGCTTCATGCTGAAACAGAATTTGAAAAGTACCGTATTATTCAGGACAGATTGTTTATGTCAGACTTTGATAAATATATGCTTGAATTAGAGAAAAACGCAAAGAAATAGATTTATGACATATAAGCTTTATAAGGAAGGTTGGTATATACCTTCCTTTTTGCTTGTTATAGTGAACGGAATGCATCTTGAATTGATGGAGAGAAAAAGAAAATGTATAAGCTATATAAAGTCATTCAGTATACTAAGTTCACTGTTCAATCTTTAAAAATTATAATATAAAATACACTAAAATGAGATAAAATCACATTAGGATGTTGAAAAAAATAAAAAAGTGTATATAATAGATAGTAGAGAAAGGTAAGGTAGAGTTTATGTTAATTCAATTTAATTTCAAAAACTTCAAGTCATTTAGGGAAGAGGCTACTTTGGATTTGTCTGCAACGAAGATAACTGAATTCACAGACCGGGTAGTGACTGTTGGGAGCGAGAAGATTTTGACAGTTGCCGCCATTTATGGTGCAAACGCAAGCGGAAAGTCTAATATTTACAATGCTTTTGAGTATATGTCTGAATATGTGGTAAATTCTTTTAAGTATGGGGATGAAGATGAAAAGTTTGAAGAATTCAGACCTACGCCTTTTTTGTTTGATTCTACATCCGCAGATGCGGAATCTAGCTTTGAGGTATATTTTACGTTGCCCGGAGATAAATCTGAGAGATGCTATAACTATGGTTTTTGTGTCAATAAGGAAGGAGTAACCGAAGAGTGGCTTAATTCTAAAGCAAAGACAGCTAGAAAGTATAGTACTGTATTTTATCGTGGAACCACAGATGAAGAACTTGATTTGTCTGGTTTCCCTAAGAACAGCAGGGATAATATTCAAATAGCATTGGAAAAGCAGGTACTTATTATTTCCCTGGGAGCAAAGTTAAAGATTAGTAAGTGTAAGCAAATCAGAGATTGGTTTCTTGCAAACGAGTTTGCTGATTTTGGTGATCCTTTTACCAACTTCTTTATGTCCCATAGATTGCCAAAGGGATTTGTAGAAGATAAGAATGTACAGCAGAAGGTTGTAGAATATTTTGCATCGTTTGATGAACATATCAAGGATTTCAGAATTGAGAAGGTTCCTCAGGAAGCAGAAAACATGGAGGAAAGATATAAAATTAATGCGCTTCATAAGATGATTGATTCTGATGAAATGGCAGAACTTCCTTTTGGTGTGGAGTCTGCCGGAACTTTGAAGATGTTTGCATTATATCCGGAATTACAGGAAGTATTGGAAAAGGGTAGTGTATTCTTTATTGATGAGTTAAATGCCCGTTTGCATCCGTTATTAGTTAGGAATTTTCTTCTTACATTTTTAAATCCAGAAATTAATATTAATCATGCACAAATTGTTTTTACAACGCATGATACATGGCAGTTATCTAATCAGTTGTTACGACGTGATGAAATTTGGTTTGTGGAAAAGGATGAAAGGGGTGTGTCCACTCTTTATTCTCTTGCTGACTTCGTGGATGAAGATGGTTCCCGTATTCGTAAGGATGAAAGTTATGAGAAGAATTATCTGATTGGAAAGTATGGTGCAATTCCTACCTTAAAGAATATTGATGTTTTTAAGGAGGATTGAGTATGGCGAAAAAGGACAGAACAGGTAATAGAAAAACGAGAGACCAAAGAAAACAATTCAAAACACCGGAATTAGGCTACTACTTGATTGTGACTGATACAGAAGCTACGGAACGCTGCTTTTTTACCGGTCTACATCAGGCAATGCCGAAAGATGTAAGAAACAAGCTTGTAATAAAAGTGATAGAAACTAAGACACGTACTATGATTGATAAGTGTATGGAACTTATGGCTTACGATGCACAATATCGTATAACTTGGATTGTGTTTGATAAAGATCAAGTACAGGGATTTGATGATATTATTGCAGAAGCAGTGAATAAAGGAATACATGTAGGATGGTCCAATCCGTGTTTTGAGATATGGATGTATGCTTATTTTGGTTCTATGCCGGCAATCCAAGATTCCTGGACTTGTTGTTCGGATTTTGGACGAGTGTATGAAAACAAGACTGGGCAGAAGTATTCTAAGGCTGATGAGCAGATGTATGGGAAATTAAGTAAAGCTGGTGACGAAGAGAAGGCAATTCAGATAGCACAGTATAAGCTGGAACAATGTATTAGGGAGGGTAAAACCAAACCATCGGAGATGTGTCCGTGTACAACAGTGCATGAGTTGGTGGGAGAAATTAATGGTAAAGTAAGTTTATAGTGGAGGTATATATGTATATTTCAGATGTGAAAATTGAGAACTTTAGGGGAATCGGAAAAGAAACAACATTTAAATTTAATCCCGGAATAACAGTTTTAGTTGGAGAAAATGATTCAGGAAAATCTACAGTAATAGATGCTATACGATATGTTTTAGGAACAACAGATCAGAATTGGTATAAGGTTGAAATTTCTGATTATCACAATGAAGATACAGGAGATGAAATTCGTATATCTATAGGCTTTTCAGATTTATCGTTGAAAGAAAAGGCTGCATTTATGGAATGCTTGACATATACAAAAACTGGCGAAAAGTTATACTTGAATTGGACGGCAAAATACATGAAAAATGTAAAGCCTAATAGAACATTAGTTAATTTGACATGTGGAAAGAATGGTGATGTGTCAGCACCTTCGCCTGAAGCAAGGGAATTATTAAGAGTAACTTATTTGAAACCTTTAAGAGATGCAAATGCTCAAATGAGAGCTGGTAGAAATTCACGATTGGCTCAGATTATGAGTAGTATATCTGGATTAAATACGGGAATTGATAAATACAATTCTGGTGTTGATGTTAACGAGTTGTCATTGTCAGGAATATTTGATTTATCTAATTATTTACTAGCTAACCATGAACGGATAAAGCAAGTAAATGATAATATAAATAAGATATTAAAACAAAAAATGATGTTGAATGGTGATACATTGGACACAGAAATTGTTGTTTCGGGTTTAGGTAATACAGAGGAGAGAAAAGTATATTCTTTATTGGAAAAATTGGATTTACAAGTGCATAATGAGAATTCAAATAATTATGGTAATGTTGGTTTGGGTACGAGTAATTTGCTGAGCATGGCGTGTGAAATGCTGTTAAATAGTGATAGTGAAAATAGTTCTTTTATGTTAATTGAAGAGCCAGAAGCACATATACATGCACAACGACAATTAAAAATGATGCAATCATTACAAGGTGGAAAGAAAAATCAACAAATAATTATGACAACGCATTCATTGATGTTAACATCGGTGGTTGAATTAAAAAATTTAATTCTATTACAAGAACACAAAGCTTATCCAATGGGAAAAGAATATACTCTCTTAGATGATAATGATTACAAGTATTTGGAGAGATATTTAGATGCAACTAAATCAAATTTGTTCTTTGCAAAAGGTGTATTAATAGTTGAGGGACCAGGAGAAGAATTGTTGTTACCTTCAATAGCGAAATTGATAGGAAGAAAATTGACCGATTATGGAGTTTCAATCGTTGATGTAAAAAGTACAGGATTAATGAGATATGCAAAGATATTTCAAAGAAAAAATGATGATTGGCTGAAGCTGCCTGTGGCATGTATTACAGATAGAGATATTCTTCCAGACTGTGCACCAGCGATATGTATAAAAACTGATTATAGCGATAAAGCAAAATGGCCTAAGAGTCGTAAATGGAAAGTAGAATCGGAAATAACTGATAAGAAAGCTTGTTTAGATGAAATAAAGAACAAATCAGAAGGGCAGTATGTGAAAGTCTACATTCCTGAACAATGGACACTTGAGTATGAATTGGCTCTATCAGGTTTGGCAGTGGATATGTTAAATGTTATTGCTGAAATGAGAGCTACGGAAGAATCAAATAAGGAAGAATTAATAGAAAAATATACTGGTAAATATGCTACATATAACACGGATGAAGAGAAAGCATCATATGTATATTCTTTTTTTAGAAAGAAATATATATCAAAAGCAGAATTCGCACAATACTTTTCCATTTATATAGAAGAGAAATATGCGAGTAAAGCAGCAAATGAAATGGAAAAAATTTTCCCGTGTTATTTGATTGATGCAATAAAATATGTTACTTCTACATTAACTGTATAGAGGTGTTTTGTTATGAGTGGAATTGATATTGTAATTTCTGACGAAGATATTGAATGGGTTAAGAATATTATGCCAGATATAGAATTTGACGAATGTCGAATAAATATTCTGAAAAATATGTCTGGCACAGATGTGCATGCTTGCCCCGGAAGTGGAAAGACAACCTTGTTAGTGGCGAAGCTTGCAATACTGGCAAAAAAATGGAATGAGGAAGGTAGAGGAATCTGCGTTTTATCTCATACAAATGTTGCAAGAGAAGAAATTCAAGAACGTTTAGGTACATCGGATATTGGTAAAAAGTTGTTATCGTATCCACATTTCATAGGCACATTTCAGTCATTTATTGATACATTTATTTCAATACCGATACTTAGAAGTTGTGGTATTCCAGTGAATATTGTGGATACGGAATTTGTAACGGAACGTAGGTGGAATAGTATATATACAAAAGGGTGGCTAGAGCGTAATGGAAAAGATAAAAAGGTATGTGATCCTGTAAAATTGCCCTGTGAATTTAATGTGTCATGCAGTAAAACAAGTCCTACATATAAGGCACTAATTAAGGTTACGATGGATTCTCGACAACGAGGAGAATTCACATTCAATGAAATGGAAATGTATTCTTTTTATGGACTGGAGAAGAAACCGGTTATACGAGAAATATTTCAACAGAGATTTCCTATTATGTTTATAGATGAAGCACAGGATACAAAAAACAAAATTTGGGATTTGATAAATAGACTGTATGAAGAAGCTCCTGAAAATGTATTTTATCAAGCATATGGAGATAGTAATCAAGCTATTTTTAATTCTTATGAAAGAATGGAGGAGGTAAATGTTTTTCCGAGAAAAGCATGTTTAGAAATGATTAATAGTAAAAGATTTGTAGAATCTGTTGCAAAATTATCTAATGGTGTAGCTTTAGATAAAAGGAAGATGCTTGGAGAAGCAAAGGGCGTATTTAACACAAATCCTAAGCATACAATTTTTTTATTTAAACATGGACAAGAAGAGAAGGTATTACAGAAATATGCTGAATTATTGTTGCAGACTTTTTCTGATGCTGAAATATCAAAGTATAAAAAGTATGGATGTCATGTTTTGGGTATGGTTCATAAATTAGATAATAAAGAGAATGAAATTGCTGTTAGAATAAGCAACTATTATCCGGAATATAATCCAGAAACAAATAAAAGTGCTCCAACACAATTAATAGATTATTTTTACATAGCAGAAGAACAATTATGTAAAACAGGTGAATTTGCTAAAAAAATTGATTGGATCTGTAAAGGCATATTGAAGTTAATAAAAATATCCTCCAAGAAGGAGATGAAATATTCGAGTTCTGCTTTTAGAACAATTGTAAGAAATGTGCCATCTAATCATATAAGAGAAAAGTTATTAGTAATTTGTGATATGGATTATTCTTCGCCAAAGGCGTGGGACAAAACTTTAGAATGTATATATGAGCTTTTCAGCGATTATATTAGCAAAGAAAAAATGAAAATGGAGAAATTTGTTGAATGGAAAGGGGGTGTAGAAAAGGAAGGACATAGGTTGGATGACAAAAGCATAAATAAAATACTGTATACGGATGACACAAGTGGGAGAAGTGTGGAATTACAATTTGGAAGCATACACTCTTCTAAAGGAAGAACACATTTAGCAACATTGATTTTAGAAACAAAATATTACGAATATAACTTGAGTTCTATTTTGCCATGGATAGCTGGGAAAAAGGGAAAATTAGGTCAGAGAAACAAACAACGTTTAAAATGTCAATATGTTGCAATGACTAGAGCAAAAGGTTTGATATGTTTAGCTATGTTAGAAGATAATGTATCAAGTGAGATGCAAAAGGAGTTAATTGACTATGGCTGGAATGTAAAAATTGTATAAAGCGAGAAAATATATGGATAAAAACTATATTTATCAAATTTTAATCAGAGATTGACCTGAAAAATCATTGGGAACGGATATTATGGTTCAAGTTCCAGACTACGGGAAAAATGAGTTATTCGAAAATTTCGAACAACTGCTCCTGACGGAAAAAACTACAATATGTTGTACAGACCATTTGAAGTCTAGTTCAGGTGATTGAAGTGGGAATGTTTTTGATTTTTCTTTATAGTAAATAGTAAGAGTGCAAAAGATATTAATAAACCCTTTAACCTTGAGGATATTAAAAGAGTTGATGATACGCTAGTTTACAAAACGGTTCGGGAGGATTTGGTTAATTGCTTGGTTAATACTGATTATTTCCTGCCTTGTAAATTTGTGATTAAGAAGGAAGATGATAGGTTGGTTATTGATAATCTTGGAAGTATCCGTACGGGCAAGAAGTAGATGCTTCGTAGTGGTATCTTGGATATTATCAAGTTTGGGAGAATAAAAGTAGGGCAGTTCAAGTCGTAGAGGAAAGTTACAATCCAAATAGAACTTATTTATCGGTTGAATTTACTAAAAACAGACGGAAAACTGAAAATTATATGGAAAAAGTAAGAGAGAATCAAAATGAATTAGCAAATGCTAGAGATATTGCGGAAATAATAGAAATAAGCACAGAAAGAACTAGTGTAATACTTTCGAATATGGATGGTATTGAGCCGGTTGGTGAAAATAGGAACCGAATGTATAAATTCAAAAATAAGTGACATTATAACCTTAGTTGAACTTTGTTTTGAAATAGTCTTAATCTATATCTAGTTCGAGGTAAAAAAATATGAAATATAATATAGATATTTTGTAAAAATGTAATGAAAGTTGATGTGTAAAATAGTATAATACAATTGTTAGATAATAAATAGTTATGCGTCAAACAAAGGGAAAAGAAAGGGAATTTATGAAAAGAGGTAAATATTATTTTCAAATAGGAGTTGCTGTGATGCTTACCCTAATTTGTGCATTATTTCTCGGATGTACTATATTTTTTTTATATAAAAACAATTCAGGAACTGCTGGTGTGTTCGCTACACTAATAAGTATACCACTTACGATGGTTATCGCACTTTGGACATATATATTGGGAAAATTTAAAAGAAATACTTTTATTGAGCAGTATTTAAATGATGAACATTTTGTGGATAGAGAAATTGAATATGTGAAATTATCAAATCTGATACAATGTGAACCTGTTCGAATCATATATATCAATGGTAAATTTGGAATGGGTAAAACACTATTCATGAAAATGTCATGTGATAGAATTAACTTTATACATAAAAAAAAGTGGAAGTCTTATGTTGCTTTTTATTATAATAATAATCATACAAAAACTATAACACAGGCTCTATCAAATAAATATTGTGGAAATCCAGACGCATCTGTGAAGGATATTAGTAAACAACTTAGTAATGCGACTTTTCAGAAAAATAGTATTTTATTTATTGATAATATTGATGAAATCGATTTGCTTGAATGCATAGAATTTGCTAATGCTTTTATAAACTGTAATAATAGTAATCAAGTGGTAATTGCCGTAGATAGTAATGATGATGAGTTTCATATATGTCCAGGAAAATTTGGCGAAAATGAAATAGAACTACTTGCGAATAGCTATAATATAGAATTAGCGAAAAAAGACCGACAAGAAATCACAGAATTATCAAATGGATATCCTGTCTATGCACGTTACAGTATTGAAGCTTATACTAAAGGGATTAAGATTATAGATTATCGTAATCTTGAAATTTATATTGAAGAATTAATTTATTCATTGAATGAACTTGAGAAAAAATCTTTATCGCTGATAATTTGTCTTAGTCAGTTGCTGCAAGATGGAATAGAAATCAAAATAATATATGGAATAGATAATCGAATAACTCGTCCTGTAATAAAAAGACTAACAACATGTTCATTAATTAATTTGTATAGAAATAAAATTTATACTGATAAACTGATTTCTCTTAAATGTATGAATTTTTTATCAGAATACAGAAATGAAAGTTATAATCAAATCTACCTGTATTATAAAGAATTACCGAATACGTCATACATTGCTTTGGTTGCAGCTTTAAAATCAAATTTTAAATATGACAACACTTTAATAGAAGGATTATTACACAAACAGTATACAGATAATAATTTCTATTTATTGATTGATATTGGTGAATTAGAAGTTAATGGACAAATAAATCCCTATTTGCGTGAAAATAAAGAAAGTTGGATATATGTTCGATATTATTATCTGAAGTCTCTTCTTGAACTGGGGTTATATAATAAAGCAAAAGAAGTCGTTGATAACTATGATAATCAATTTAATCTTTTGAATTTGAATAACGACATTGAATTTGAATATCAGTATTTGCTAATTGATTTGGATCATCTTACTAACTATTTAAAAAATGCAGTCTTTTTTTCACATGCATTATTAGAAAAGGCAATAACTATAGAACAAAAAGTTAAATGCCAATATTTGTATGCGCATTGTTTGAGACATATTGGAGAAGATTTAAATCAGGCATTCTCTGTTTTTTCGGATTTAGCAAATTCTGCTGATTATAAAGACGATAAGATAAGAATACGCTCGATTTATTCAGCAGCATCAATAAAAATGTTTCAGGGTGATATAAATTATCATTACGAAAGTTCATTTGATACAATACAACAGATTATGTACAGTGATATAAAAAACGAAGTTTGGAAGCCTTATGTAATCAGGCATAAAGCAATCTACGAGTATAAAATATGTAATAACTTTGACAAGGCAGAAAAAATACTTCAAGAAGCAATATGTTTATTAGAAGTAACTCCCTTACGCATTAAGTACGATATATATTTTGAATTAGGCGAGATATATAGAATATGTAATAATAATTCCGACAATTATAATAAGAGTCTTGACTTTTATTTAGAAGCTGAGCAATTCGCCACAAGAGTGCATGATTATAATTTAGAAAGTAGTTCTCAACTTGGAATAATGTTATTGAATATAAAATATGGTCAAGAGATAGATATTAATATTCTAAGAACAATTATTACAAAGACACATGATATTGGCTTGAACATTAATTATAATTATGCCATATATATAAAATATGTTATCAAAAATGAGCCTATTCCTAAAGAATTATTTTATTATTGGCATAAAATGAAATACTCAGATTTGCTTTCGTTTTCTTGCAAAAGCAAATCTGAGAAGTGTGATATTAAATTAACTGTAATGTAATCTTGTATATAAAATATCATAATAATTTTGATCAAATGTATAGCATATCTTCTTGTTTAATGAAATCATGTTTATTTTGTTAGAGATATCTTGGGAGAAATATTCCATATCCCGGATATCTCTTAATATTTCAGAGATAGCAAACATTTCTTTTTCGTTCCATCCATATCTTGAAATTTCCTGTGTTCCTATACGCAATCCACACGTTTTATACAATTTCTTATTTCTTAAATTAATACTTACACCATAATCCAAACATTTGTTATAAAATTTTCTAGCATCACTTTCTGGCATGGAAATGAAAATTTGATGAGTATATGTATATTTAGGTGCAACTTTAATAATATCGAAATTATTTTTTACAAGGGCTGTAGCTAAAAAATTTGCGTTATTTACAACAGAAGAGCAATATTGCTTACCGTATATTTCCAGTTCCATTAATGTTAAAATCAGGCTAAATATATGATGCAATTGGCTATTTCTTAAATAATCTGGATTTATCAATGTATCAAATTGATTGGCTAAATCTAGGTTGTTAGTCATGATTAGGCCACAAGTAGGGCCTGGTAATGTCTTATGTGTAGCACCCATTAAAATAAATTTTTGTTTGTCCGCGAACCATTGTAAAGGATTCTCCATACTATTTGTTGCTATCAATCCTAGTATTTGGGTAGCATCAAATATCAGAACACACTCTTCTGGTAAATCAATTTTATTTAGTTGAGGCATAATTATGATATCTGAAAGACATATTAATATGCCATTTATTTTTTCTTTTCTTAAAATTTCATTTATTTCATTATAATTAAAATCGTATATATCGTAATTGTAAGGCATCTCTATGGTATTGATTCCAAGTCTATGGCAAATCTTAGGCATTGAGCCATGACCGCCACATTCTTCCGAAGAAATCAAAATTTTATCACCAGAAGAAAATAAACTCATTAGCAAAGTCATGACAGCATTAACCCCCGATAATGTTCGAGCATCAGCATATTTACAACCGTATAACTTATTACATTGGAGGGATAGCAACTCGTATATTTTATATAAGTTTTTACTACCAACAAAGTTACTTTCTTGTTGATAATTTATTACTCCTCCCATAATATACTTTTCTTGCAGAAATGTATCCAAAGGAATCTTGCTAAATGGAGAAATCACATTTTCTGCAGCGCATAGTGGCAATAATTTATTCTCATTTGTAGAAAGTTCTGAGCATAAGTTTACAAGATCATCAAAATATACTGGTTTCATAATATACCTCCGTGAAAAGTGACGCATAACTATTTATTATCCGTCACTCGCATCAAAACCTAAACCTCTGTCTGGGATGTTTGGTGGTTAGGATGTCTTTTTGTTTTGAGAGGGCAACGTGGGTGTAAATTTCCGTGACAGTGATGGAACTGTGTCCAAGCATTTCCTGAATGTACCTTATGTCGACATCCGCCTCAAGCAGGCTGGTAGCGAAAGTGTGGCGGAACATATGTGGCGTTATATGAAGGTCAATGGAGGCGAGGGCACAATACTTTTTAAGCATACGTCTGATGGATTGGTCAGAAAGCCGGGTTCCGTTGGGATTGGAGAAAAAATATCCGCAGTTATTAATTTCAGAGATGAATTCTGCTTTGTATTTTTCAAGAAGCATCAAAACATCTTTACTCCCAATCTGGATAATTCGTTCCTTTGAACCTTTTCCATATATGCGGATTGTTGCAATATTTAAGTCAACGTCAGCATTTCTTAAATTGCACAGTTCGGAGATTCTGACGCCGGTAGAAAATAATGTTTCACATATAGCAATATCAAGAAGAGTGCGTTTTTTACGGTAGCTTGTGTGAGCGGCAGAATGTTCTTTGTATATGGACGCAAGTAATTTTTCCACTACATAGAGGGGAATTGTTTTTGGTAGAATTAAAGGTTCCCTGAAGCTTGTTTTTATCTTACCAAAAGGATTTTTTTTAATGTAATCTTTATATTCTAGGAAAGTGTAAAAGGATTTGACAGTTGCAAGCTTTCTCTTAGCTGTTTTGGGTTTGAAGCTGCGATGCAGATAACCAATGTAGTTTTCAATATCGGATATGGAAATGGCATGTATATACGGATTGTTTAAAAAATCAATAAACTGGTTTAAATCGGTGCAATAAGCCTTAAGCGTTTTACTGTTAAGGTATTTTTGTGTTTTGCAGTATTCAATATATTTTTCAGTAATGTTAAGTAAAGTATTCATTTGTAGAAATCTCCTTTTAAATAAGTGCTTAGAATAATATATAAGACGAACAACCATATTTCCAACCGGATATGGGTTTTCTTTTGCATCAGGAAGAATATATAATCAAATATATTTAATATAGGGTATTACAATATAGAAATTGTATATCTTTTGTGATAAAATAAACTCTACCTATTTATCTACAGTAAATTGAATGGGAGTACGAGAACAATGCGTTAAAATATATGGCAGGGGTATTTACGGAAGCTATTATTTAAGAAAGTAAGGTGATTATTCTGAAAATAGATATCGTTGGTTCTGTTGCTAGCGGAAAGACAACACTTGCAAGGAAAATATCCAAGGAATTTAATATTCCTCATTATGAAAAAGACAATGTTGTGTGGAAAAGAACTCCAAGCGGTGATGTAAAAAGAACACCCCAGGAGAGGGATGCGTATTTTAATGACATTATCAGCAAAAGGGAAATATACAAAGAAGACTATGCATCAATTACGACCTATTTTCAAAGAGAACCTATAAGTTATGGCGAGGCAATAAAGTCGGTTGAGATTATTGCAATTTCTAGAAGTTGAAAGGTGTTTCAAGATGAGCAAATTGTTGGAGCATAGCTCTGTTGACTAAAGTACAGGAGTAAAAGTGTGAAAATTATTAAATTTGAAGAAATCTATCGTGATGATATGATTTTTATGGTTTTACAGGCAAAAGATGCTTTGGGGAGAAAACCTACTATATTTGAATCTATGCCCAATTAACAATCGTCAGGGAATTGTAATTGATGGTGAAGGTTCAAAGGTTATTTGCAAAGACTAATTTGAAAAATCCTTTTTGGAAACTGGAAAATCGGAATTTTCTTGATGGTGGAGGATGCGTATGGAACATAAGGGCACAATTAGAATAGAAACAGATAGATTAGTTCTTAAACGACATGTATTAGATGATGCAGAAATCATGTTTAAAAACTGGGTAACAGAAAAAGATGTAACAAAGTTTTTAAGTTGGCAACCGCATAAAAATGTCGACGAGACAAAGCAATTACTAATTGATTGGATAGAATCGTATGATAAGCAGGATTTCTATTTTTGGACAATTGAGTTAAAAGATTCGCATGAACTGGTTGGAGATATATCAGTAGTAAGTCTCGATGAGGCAACAGAAAGTGTGGAGCTCGGGTATGGTATTGGAAGCAGATGGTGGGGAAAAGGTATAACTGCAGAAGCAGGAAGGGCATTGGTAAAATTCTTTTTTGAAGAAGTAAAAGTCAAACGTGTATATGCAAAGCATGCTGCAGGTAATCCAAACTCAGGAAGTGTAATGCAGAAAATGGGAATGAAAAAAGAAGGAATAATTAGGCAGTCGGGAACCTGTAATCAAGGTATTGTGGATGAAGTTTATTATTCCATACTTAGAAATGAGTATTTTAGTAATGATAATTGATGAAAAAATCTAATTTAGCGACACACTCGAAAATTCCAGTTTGTTAAACTGACGAGATTAAAAATAATACAGAGATAAGACAATGCACGTATTTTCTAAAAACAATCATGCAATATTGTGTGATAGAAGTCCGGGAACACCCGGACTTCTTCTTATTTTGATAGAATCGACATGTGTGGCTATTAAAAACGTAACAAATTTATGACCAGTAATGGAAAAATGTGATATCACAGCGATACAAGGTCGGAAAAAATGCAAAGACAAAGCCAACAAGGTCGGAAAAAGTGCTGAAACAATGCTAGAATAGACCATAAAAAATGTGGTATACTATCAGAGAAAGGACGGTGTGATAATGTATCGATTTGCAATGAATGATCTGTTACAGTGGAAAGGGAAGAAAAATAGAAAACCTTTAATTATAATGGGAGCCAGACAGGTGGGAAAGACCTGGTTGATGAAGGAATTTGGAAAGAACTGTTATGAGAAAACAGCATACATTTCTTTTTATAACAACCAACGTATGAATGCGGTTTTTGAAAATGATTTTGATATTGAACGAATCATAATGAATTTAAATATTGAGTCAGGAGTAACAATTACTCCAGGGAATACATTGATTATTTTTGATGAGATCCAGAACACACCAAAAGCTTTAGAATCCTTGAAATATTTCTGCGAAGAAGCACCAGAATACCATATTATAGCAGCAGGGTCACTGCTGGGAGTGGCAATTCATGAGGGAGTGTCGTATCCGGTTGGTAAAGTTGACTTGTTGGATCTATATCCGCTTAACTTTAGAGAGTTTTTATATGCTATGGGCGAGAAAAAACTGGCAGATGAATTAAAAACAAAGGACTATTCCATTATTGATAATTTCTCTGACAAATACCTTTTCTGGTTAAAAAACTATTATTACACGGGAGGAATGCCTGCGGTAGTTGATGCTTTTCGACTAGACAAAGATTATACAGAAGTAAGGCAGATTCAAAGCGATATATTAAGACAGTATGAAGGGGATTTTGGAAAGCATATTGAAAGCAGGGTGCTTCCAAGAATCAGAATGGTGTGGAATTCTATCCCAATGCAGTTGGCAAAAGAAAACAAAAAATTCTTTTTTGGTCAGATAAAAAAGGGGGCTCGTAGCAGCGAGTTTGAAATAGCAATTCAATGGCTGCTTGACTGTGGACTGATTTATAAAGTTAATCGTGTAAATGAACCTCATATGCCTCTAAAAGCATATCAAAGCATGAATGCGTATAAATTGTTTATGCTGGATGTCGGATTGCTGGGGGCATTAAGTGAGTTGCCAGCGACATCCATATTGGAAGGAAATGATATTTTTATAGAATTTAAGGGTGCGCTTACAGAGCAATATGTGTTGCAGCAGTTGATTTCAGATACGCCGTACACACCATATTACTATGGGACAGAAAAAGCTACGTTTGAACAGGATTTTTTGATCCAAAAAGAGGCTGCAATTATACCTATTGAAGTAAAGGCAGAAACGAATATAAGGTCGCAGAGTCTAAAAGCATATTGCGATAAATTCCATCCTGAGAAAGCTGTACGTTTTTCAACTCTAAAGTATATGGATCAGGAATGGATGGTAAATATACCACTATATGCGGTATGTAATTTGTAAATTTTGGTTTGAAGGAGCGACAATATATGAAGTATTTATATTTGCATGGACTAGGACAAAAACCAGACAGTTGGAATAGAGTAATAAAAGAAACGAAGGTATCGGAAAGTAGTGTCAAATTGAGTTTGGCAGAGATGTTAGAAGGAAAATCTGCTACATATAAGGAATTATATTCGGCATTCTCATCAGAATGTGACAAGGTGAACGATGAAATTGTCTTATGTGGGCTTTCTCTAGGCGCTGTTTTGGCACTTAATTATGCGATAGACCACCCAGATAAAGTAAAAGCGCTCGTATTAATTGCAGCACAGTATAAAATGCCCCAAAAATTATTGAAAGTTCAGAATATATTGTTTCATCTTATGCCGAATTCGGCATTCGGTAAAATGGGTTTCAAAAAAGCGGATGTTATCAGCCTGTGCAGGACGATGGCTGAATTGGATTTCAGTGACTCCTTGCATAAGGTGTCTTGTCCGGTATTGCTCATTTGTGGGGAAAAGGACACTGCAAACAAAAAAACTTCAAAAGAACTTTGCCAATATTTGAACAACGCCTGTTTCCATGAACTTGCGAAAACAGGTCATGAAGCAAACATAGAAGCTCCGGAAGAGTTGGCGATCGTGTTGCAGAGATTTTATGATAATATCAGATAAAATTCAGTGGTGCGTCCAGACAAGGGCATGTGGTGATGTGAATTTATGGAGAAAGTTATGGACTGGTTAAATATATTCGGACTGATAATGATTGCAGTTATTATGATACCCAATATTATTTTTGCAGTTAGATGCAAAGATGGATTTCAAAACAAATGGAGCAATAAATTTGTTGAGGTTGCAGAACAGATAGGAAGGTTTGGCTGCTTTGGTTTTATGATAATTAACATTCCTGGAACATGGTTCGGGTGGTGGTCTGACGAAGCATTTGCCATATACCTTATTGTAGACACAATATTAGTGGTGTTGTATTGTGCAATTTGGATAATTTGCTTTAAGAAGAGCAGCATATTCAGAGCACTGGCGCTATCTGTTATTCCCTCAGTTTTGTTCTTGTTTAGTGGAATTATGAGCAGATCAATTCTGTTGCTTATCGCAGCAATATTGTTTGCGCCAAGCCATATTTTGCTTTCGTATAAGAACGCAAAATGATATTGGTCAACAGTCCTTTATCTTCGCTGACGCCTAATGAGCGAAAAGAAAATGCTGCATGGAAGAAAAATACGAAATATAGAAGCCGAGTATCTTTTTGGAAAAATAATCATTATGTTCGTGTTAAAATCACTGAAGATAATCAGTATATAATACATTCGATGAAAAAATCACATAAAAGACAATATACATATGATGAAATCATCAAAGAATTTATATTATTTGCTGATGCAGATGCTGAGGAAATAGGCAAGGCGGTTATTTAGTCATTTATGGAATCAGAACGATATTACAACATGGGTTATGGTTTTGTTGTAATAATATATTACATATGATATTGGGGCTTATGCTGAGCCTATAAGTACAAATTACAGGAGGGTTCAAATGGGATTATTTGATAGATTTAAGAAGATATCAAAGGAAAGTTTATTAGGATATTTGCAAAATAGCATTTCAGATAATTCTAGCCTGGAACACATAGTAAGCGTGTTCGAAGAGATGTGTAATATGCCACTTAAAGAAGATATGATTTTATTTGAAACAGGAACCTATTCTTTTACAGGAAAACCTATGTTTAACTTTTCTTTGGTTAGACAATTTCCTAATGATGAGGAAGAGTATTATCAAATTCATGTGGATGTGTTATATATTCCAACGGAAGAAAATAAAGATTTTCAACGAACTATATGGAATGAGGATATTGAAGAAGATATATTCAGCTATATCAAAAAGACTCCTGAGTTTGATTTCTGTAAAGATAAGGTATTCAGCAAAATAGAAATATATTTGGATGAAACCTAACGTGAAAATCGGAATTTATAGGAGGATATAAGTGTTTGTGGTTAGAAAAGCTAAGGCAAGTGATAGTGCTGCAATATGCAAGATTTGTGGCGAGGATTTAGGCTATACCTGCGGAATAGAATTAGTGCAGTCAAAAATGAAGAAATTGGATGATTCAAGAGAAATTGTATTCATTGCGGAAATAAATAATATGGTAGTTGGCTTTGTTCATGCAGAAAAGTATGATGTATTGTATTATGATACAATGGTAAATATTCTGGGCTTGGCAGTGGCTGAGGAATATCGTCATAAAGGGATTGGTAGTCTGTTATTGAAAGCTGTTGAACAATGGAGCGAAGAAAAAAATATTCACTTTGTTCGTTTGAATTCTGGAACCACTCGAGTTGAAGCGCATAAGTTCTATAGGACTAATGGATATAGAGATGACAAAGAACAAAAGAGATTTATTAAGAGGATATAAATAACAAATTCCAGTTTGTAGGGAACAAATCAGACAATTTTATAATAAAACAGCGTTAGAGCATTTATGTGTGAGAGAAAAATCAAGTGTAGGAGAATACATGACATGAAATATACGAATAAGCATATAAAAGAAGAATACAAATTCAATCAAATGTGGCGGACGATCGGAATGATTCTCTTATTGATAGGAATATTTTTGGTGGCATTTGGATTGATTCAGACAAAGAGAAAGATGGATTGTGTTCGACCATTTGAACAGGTATTACAGGAAGAAGCCAATCCTGCGAATCAGACAGCATATATTGATATTATCCAGGTACCGGAGAAACTGGCAGAAAATAAATATGAAGGATATTACCTTGTAACAACGGCAGAGGAAAGCTATATTGTAGGGATGCAACCGGAACAGTTTGCAGATTTGAAGCAGAGAGTTGAAGAGAATGGTACGGCAAGAGTGGAAGGCATGACGAAAGTTGTGACTGACGAGAACGTAAAAAAAATAATAAGTGAGTATATCAATTACAAATTTATTTATATATGTATGACGAAGCTTACCTATGGAAAAATACTCAAGGAAGGATATTTTGTGAATCTGGATATCGGAGGCATCTTAATATTGATTGGAATTTCGATGGTATTAACCCAGGTGCGTGCGATTAAAAAATACAGACATCCATTGGCAGAGCAGATTGACGAAGAATGTAATCAGCCGGAAGCTCTCTGGTTTAATGATTTTAGGATATATTTGACAAAGAACTTTCTTGTATCTGTATATGGTGGAAAGCTGACTGCACTGGATCTGGCAAAGGTACGATTGACAAGACTGTTTGAAACAGTGAAGGGAAGCATGAACGTTATCACTTTGGAGGTAACGACAACAGAACAGGAGAAAATAACTGTCAGCGAGAATGAATGGTCATTTTTTACAATGAATGAAGAAGAGATTACTTATCTGACAGATGTATTCGGTAAAAGAAATATTGAATTTGTTTGTGAGATTCAACCAGATGAAGAAATCGATGAAGACGAAGAGTTTTGAAACGGAAATATTCAAAGGATGGAATTGGGATATTGCATACAATATAATAAAAAAGGTACAGATTTGAGTGAAGAAGATGTGGCTTTACATTTAAATGGGATGATTATAAAGAATTTAAGAAACTTTTAGATAAAGAATATAAAGATTATTTAAGTGTATAACCAGTATTATGAGCAAATTATATGAAGGGACAGATTTGATATATGGGTTTATTTAATAAAATGAAAAATTTTTTTTCGGGCTTTAAGTATAAGCTGGACAGAGAGATTTTAAGGGAATATCTCCAGCATACAATTGATTTTGCTGTCGAGAATAAGTTGCCATTTTGTGATGAATTTTATATTGCCGACAGTCTTGATGCAAAGGATAGATTACATGTCACTATCCTAAATTATGATGTACCGGGAGATGCTGTTTATGAGATTGAGAAGAGTTTTGAGGGAATAGTTATTTTTGCAAATCATGAGAAATGTTATGATCCGGAAAATGATCATTATTTTACTAATAAATATGTTAAGAGTCCAACTCAAATGGAAAGAGACGCGGTATGCCGTGGACAGTATCATGGCTGGCTGAAAGAAAAAGTTGGAAGCCATATCATTCGCCGAAACAA
>OHGX01000520.1_pt1 | contig 22880 bp, 20 predicted proteins | sample 1567841 | NCBI WGS metagenome assembly OHGX01 (sample SAMEA3879587, study PRJEB24766) | human gut metagenome | biome: human-associated habitat; feature: feces | place: USA | collected 1985/1987 | reverse complement strand
TGGTGTGTTTGCAATAAAAGAAATGGGAAGATTTTACAGATATGTTCTGATAGAAAAAAATTATCCGCATCACGGTGCAGTGGCATTTGGGCATTACGGAAAAACACTGTTTGATGTATTTAAAATGATTGGTGTTGCATATGATGAGATAAATTACAACCAGCCGCTGGAGCAAAGATATGTCGGAGAAAATCCGTTTGGGTAGAATTACAAATAATGAATCGTTTTCAGGCACTTGCACGATGTGAGTGCCTTTTATATTGGGGAAAACAGAATATATTGTATTTTGCGGGTGAATGGTTTATAATAAAGTGAATAAGATTTGCAAAAGAATGTAAGAAAGTATTTTAAGCTTTTGCGATATTTTGTTGTTCAATATCATTATTCACCCACCAGGTGAAGAAAATATATGGTAAAATAGACGTAACAAAACCTATAGATTGGAGTCTTTTACCATGAATAACAACCACCGAATCACACTGAGCACCAATAAGAACATTATTGTTGAGTTTACAAATGATACAATAAATCGTTCTGAATAAAGTGTTTTTCAGGAAACATCCAATTTAGGAATTTTGATTAAGAGAGAGATAATAAAATGAAAATATGTTATATAGTTGTTTCAGCTTTTTTGATTATTTTCTATCCAAGACAATTAACACATCTTATGTGCTTTGGGAGACATCGTGATAAGAATATTGTCAAAAGCAAAGCTGCTTATTGGGGAATATATTTGTTTTGGACAATTATTTTTTTGATTGGTTGTCTGATGATGGGTTCAGCGATGAAAGTAAATTCTACAATGGATAAATTAGTGTATTATTTCATTTTAGGAAGTGATAATAGGGATTGTGTTGAATTGGGAAGTGAAGAGAATGATGAGGCATATATTTCTACATATTATACACGAAAGGAAATCAATGAGAGCTTTTTATTTGAGGTTGTCCAAAAACATGAATATGCATATGAGATGTGTCAATTACAGGAGTTGATAATTAAGAAACAGGATGAAAGATGGATACTTTATTTGAATGATGAGGTGATGGGATATGTAGAAGTAAAAAAAGGTTTTTTAATTAAGGAGTTTTGTTTTGTGTGGGATAGGCAAAAAATAGACCAAAGGAGGCAGTTATATGAGTAAAAAAATGTGCAAGAGGATATTTTCAGTAATTTTATCATTAGGTCTTGTTATGGTTCAATCCATGAATGTTAATGCAGCAGGTAATGAAATTGGTAAATATTCAGTATTCGTTTAGTGGCAGATATGCGGTGCGGACAGGCATCTATTTGGGATTTTAAAAAATAGCAAAAATCTCTGGACACTGCAACAAACAGGAGCCTCGCAGGAACACTGCTGTAAAATCCGCTTAGTATGAGCGTATTTTGCAGCAAGTGCTCCTGCGAGGCTTTGTCATTTAATCCAATAAACTTAAAACGCTTTATTTCTTCTTCCACGCAAGAAGCCTCTCAATATGCAGCGGTTTCCCCTGAACAGCCTGCACCTTCAATCTGTTTTCCTCACTGAAACCAACCAGAATATCATGATTAGCCTCAGCCAGATAATCGATGATACCATCGATATCAGACTTCGTGTTCTTCGGACAATGAATATACAGATGCTTATTTGCGGAAATATGCAGTGTATATGAGATGCTGAAATGATACCACAGAATCTTGTGCAGGGTAGAGTATTTGTAAATCCATAAAATCTCTTTGATAGGCACGATGGCATTGCCATAAGGCGAGGTCATGATAAAATAGTGCTCTGTGATAAACATGTCCTCGGTGGCAAGCTGTGGCAGTGTCGCAAGCTCCTCCTCAGCCTCGGCAAGCAGCTTGTGCGGATTGCCAAATACAACAAGATTCTGACATGCCGGTGCCAAAACAGGAAACCTGATGCATAGGATGTAGAATATCAGGCTGATAACAGCATAGATGAGAGTGCCAAAATAAAAAACAAACATAAAAATAGTAGTTTTCAAATGGTACTCAGGCTCATTAAGATAGTAGCCTGTTATGGTATCGGAGAGTCCCTTGGAATCCCAACTCAGATCCTTAGACAGTTTATTTACAAACTGTGTGTAGGTGCCCTTTCCCTTTACGATTTACCGACCACCGTGAGTTTGTCGATAGAGGGCAGACCCTCCTCACAGGTGGATGGTGCAAGCAGTACAATAGAGCAGTGCTTATCACGCATGCAGTAGTAGTAATAGCCCTTGATATCGTTGCCGTCCTTCATGGTGTAGCCGGTAAAGTAAAGCTTTTTAAGGGTGGTTTTTACATATCTGTCCGAATCCTTGTATGCAGCTTCAAAGCTGACAGAATCGTCAATGTGTATGGGCGATAAAATATCTCCGAGTGAAAATGCAAACCATAGCACGGTAAGCAGAATGATGTATACAATCGGAGAGAAAAGACGCCTTTTGTAAAATGCTTTGATGTTTTTTGTTATGTAGTGTTCGTAATTATCAATCATATGCTTAGTATAATGGTTTTTGTGCCTTATATCAACCTTGATTTTGAGACATTTAATTGTTATTATATAATCAATAGTAACTATTCAGAACCACTGAGAACAAAAAAGCTGATGCGTCATGCTCGCATGTAAGCAGCAGGTTTTCTTGTTCTCAAGGTGGCTCGAATAGAGCCACCCCCACACATATGAGCAAAATTAGCTGCAAAGCAGCGGGAAAGCACGAGTATCGTGCGTTTTTGCGAATGTGCGTGGGATGGTTCTGAATAGTTACGGTAAATAGAAACACGAAATGAGGTAATTATGGAAGCATACACGAGTTTTGCCCGGGTGTATGACATGTTCATGGACAATGTGCCATATGAGGTGTGGAGCAGATATATTGTCGAAAAACTGCGTGCAAATGGCATAGACAGTGGATATGTCGTGGACTTAGGCTGTGGTACGGGAAAGCTTACCACGCTTCTTGCAGATGCAGGCTATGATATGATAGGCATTGACAATTCTTTTGACATGCTTGATATGGCACTTGAGAGAGAGGATGACAGAATCCTTTATCTGATGCAGGATATGAGAGAGTTTGAACCGGGAGAAAAGGTGAGTGCCGTCGTAAGCGCATGTGACAGCATCAATTACATTCTTGAGCCTGAGGATCTGCAGGCAGTTTTTTTCTGCGTGAGCGAAAGTCTCAAAGAGGGTGGCATTTTTATATTTGATATCAATACTCCATACAAATATGAGGTGCTCATGGCTGATAATACCATAGCTGAAAACCGTGATGAGGGCAGCTTTATATGGGACAATTATTATGATGCCGATGAGAAAATAAACGAGTATGACCTGACACTTTTTATAAAGGAGCAGTCAGAGGATGAGGATGACATCTACAAGAAGTTTGAGGAAACTCATTTCCAGAGATGCTATGAGATTTCAGAGCTTAAGGAGCTTCTTGAGCAGTCGGGACTTGTGTTTGATGCGGTGTATGATGCGTACACAGACGATCAGGTGAAGTGTGACAGTGAGAAGGTCACTGTAATTGCACATAAAGCATAGAATTAGATAATGAGAGGTAAATTATGTCAGATTATATAGTAAGAGCAACAGCGGCGGATGCTAATATCAGAGCATTTGCTGTAACATCAAGGGAGATGGTGGAGACCGCCAGAGAGGATCACATGACAACACCTGTCATGACGGCGGCACTTGGCAGACTTCTTTCTGCGGGAGCCATGATGGGAGCTATGATGAAGGGCGATAAGGATATCATAACTCTTCAGATACAGTGCAGCGGACCTGCAAAGGGACTTACCGTCACAGCAGATTCGCACGGCAATGTAAAGGGCTTTGCCATAAATCCACAGGTTGAGCTGCCACTCAATGCGGCAGGCAAGCTCGATGTGGGCGGAGCGCTTGATCTTGGAATACTCACAGTTATAAAGGATATGGGCTTAAAGGAGCCGTACTCAGGTCAGTGTGAGCTTAAAACAGGTGAGATAGCTGAGGATCTGACCTATTATTTTGCCACATCTGAGCAGATTCCATCGGCGGTTGGTCTTGGCGTGCTGGTGGATAAGGACCAGAGCGTAAAGCAGGCAGGCGGATTTATCGTCCAGCTTATGCCGTTTACACCGGATGAGGTTGTGGACAGGCTTGAAAAGAAAATCACAGAGATTGATTCGGTGACACAGATGCTTGACAGGGGGCTGACTCCGGAGCAGATACTTGAGGAAATTTTAGGGGATTTCGGGCTTGAAATCACAGATACGACAGAGACACGCTTCCACTGTGACTGCTCAAAGGAGCGTGTGAGCAGAGCACTTTCCACACTTAGCAAAAAGGATCTTGATTCCATTATCGCAGATGGCGAGAGCATTGAGGTAAAGTGCCAGTTCTGTAATAAGGCATATGAGTTTACGGTGGATGAGTTGAAGGAGATGCGCTAATTGAAGGACGGATATATAAAGGTCGCTGCAGCGACACCAAAGGTAAAGGTAGCTGATACTGTATACAACGGACAGCTTATTAAAGCTCTTATGAAGGAGTGCACTGACAACGGGGCAAAGGTGGTTGTTTTCCCGGAGCTTTGCATTACCGGATACACCTGTCAGGATCTTTTCTGGCAGGATAAGCTCATAGCTGCAGCAGAGGATGAGCTTATAGGAATAGCTGATTACAGCAGGAGCCTTGACGGCATATTTTTCATAGGGCTTCCATATGAGATAAACGGCATGCTCTACAATATGGCGGCAGTTGTATCGCGCGGAGAGGTGCTTGCCATGGTGCCAAAGACATTTCTGCCAAACTATAATGAGTTTTATGAGGCAAGGCATTTTGCATCGGGAGAAAACCTTAGCACATATGTCACACTGAAAAATGGACAGCAGGTGTCTGTAGATACTGATTTTATTTTTAGCTGTAAGCAGCTGCCAAAGCTTAAGATAGCGGTGGAGCTTTGTGAGGATCTTTGGACTCCGAACCCGCCGAGCATCAGACACGCGATGTCGGGTGCTACTGTGATTGTAAATCTGTCTGCATCAGATGAGGTGACAGGCAAGGCAATATACAGGAGAGAGCTTGTGAGCGGACAGTCTGCCAGATTAATCTGTGGATATATTTATGCGTCAGCGGGAGACGGTGAGTCCACACAGGATGTGGTCTACTCAGGACACAATCTCATCTGTGAAAACGGAAATGTGCTTGCCGAGTCAAAGCGCTTTACAAATGAGACCATATACAGCGAGTTTGATGTAGAAAGAATAGAGACGGAGAGGCGCAGGATGACAACATTTGTTGTCGAGGATGATCACAGATGGGCTGAGTTTGATCTTGAGGTAAAGGATACCACTCTTAGCCGCTATGTAAACCCGGCTCCTTTTGTTCCTGCAGACAAGACAGACAGGGACAGACGCTGTGATGAGATTCTTATGATTCAGGCTATGGGGCTTAAAAAGAGATTAGAGCATACCAACTGCAAGACAGCGGTTATCGGTATTTCAGGAGGACTCGACTCCACACTGGCACTGCTTGTCACAGTAAGGGCATTTGACCTTTTGGGAAAGGATCACAAGGATATCGCGGCAGTTACGATGCCGGGCTTTGGAACGACAGACCGCACATATGACAATGCGGTAAATCTCATTAAATGCCTTGGAGCTACATTTATCGAGGTGGATATAAAGGATGCCGTAAATATACATTTCAGGGATATCGGACAGGATCCGTCTGTGCATGATGTCACCTACGAGAATGGACAGGCACGCGAGCGCACACAGATACTTATGGATATCGCAAACAAGGAAAACGGAATGGTTATAGGTACAGGAGATTTGTCAGAGCTGGCACTCGGCTGGGCGACCTACAACGGAGACCATATGTCCATGTATGCTGTAAATGCATCGGTTCCAAAGACTCTGGTGCGCCATCTGGTAAAATATTATGCAGATACCTGCGGCAGCGATTTGCTGGAAAGTACACTTCTTGATGTGCTTGATACACCTGTTTCTCCTGAGCTTTTACCACCTGAAAACGGTAAGATTTCACAGAAGACAGAGGATCTTGTGGGCCCTTATGAGCTGCATGACTTCTTCCTTTACAATATGCTGCGCTGCGGCTATGCTCCTGCCAAGGTTTACCGCCTTGCAAGGATAGCATTTGAAGGAAAATATGATGATGAGTTTATTCTCAAATGGCTTAAGAACTTCTATCGCAGATTTTTTGCACAGCAGTTCAAGCGCTCATGTCTGCCGGATGGACCAAAGGTAGGAACAGTGGCGGTCTCACCGAGAGGAGACCTAAGGATGCCTTCTGATGCGTGTGGACGTATCTGGATGGATGAGGTTGATAAGCTGTAATAGTAAGAGGAGAACAATGGGAAAGACACATAAGAAAACTCATAGAAGGCAGGGAAGCATAAAACGTGCAAGGCACCGCGACAGGCGTATGAAAATAGGCGCAATAGTTCTTTGTGCAGCGATAATCATAACAACATTTCTGGCGTGTGGCATGCAGCTTTTAGTTCCCGTAGCTGACGCGGTGGTAGGTGCTGATAATAAGACGCAATCAAGAGATGTTGATGTGCAGAAGAATAATAATTCACTTACCGCATCTAAAATGGATTCAGAAAAAAAGCAAAACAGCTCAGAGGCTGATGTAAACGCTGCGGAGCAAGACAGCGAGCCTGACAAGGAAACGAAGCTTGATGAGATACTTCACAGTGCAAAGTATCCGGGGCAGCTAAAGGAGCTTGCAAAGAAAAATGATGAGGCAATTGACTTCATATATGAGTATCCTAAGGAGCATTCGATAGAGCATGATATTGATCTGACGGCAGAGGCCTCGCAGGATACAGTACCTCTTTTGCAGCAGTGGGATAAGAGATGGGGCTATGAAAAGTACAGTGGCAATTATTTTGCGGCGAGTGGCTGCGGTCCGACTGCACTTTCGATGGTTGTATTATATCTGACACATGATGCACAGGCATCCCCTCTTGCGGTGGCAGAGTATGCAAAGGAGGCCGGCTACAGTGTGGATGGCTCCGGAAGTGCATGGAATCTTATAAGCAAGGGCTGCAGGCACTACGGGGTAAATGCAAAGACTATAAAGGTGGATGAGGATACATTTAAAGAAAGGCTTGATGAGGGCAATCTGATAGTCGTAAATGTCGGTCCGGGAGATTTCACAGAAAAGGGACATTTTATGGTGATCACAGGCTATGATGATGAGGGCTTTACTATAAATGATCCAAACAGTATCATAAAGAGCAATACCCACTGGCAGTTTGAGAGGCTGGGTTCGCAGATCAGGGCTGCATGGAGGATGTTTGTGTAGATAATAGCAGCAACACATGCATTTATGCTGATGTTTGTGATGCATATGGAAAAATTAAAAAATAAGAAATAAAAAACCTGCTGTGTCATGCTTGTCTGACACAGCAGGTTTTTAATAACAAACAGTAAAGTATGGTATGCAGATTATAGCAATTGAATACCATGCTCCTCACATTCCTTAATTGTCTCATCAGGCCACAGTGAGCTTTGTACCTCACCGATATGAGCCTTTCTGAGGAAGAACATACAGATTCGTGACTGTCCGATTCCGCCTCCGATAGTGTACGGAAGCTCCTTGTTGAGGATAGCCTTCTGGAATGGAAGCTTAGCACGCTCAGGACATCCGGCCTTGTCAAGCTGTTCCTTTAGGGCTTTTTCATCTACACGGATACCCATTGATGAAAGCTCAAGTGCGATATCAAGAACAGGATAGTACACGATGATATCAGCGTTTAAAGCCCAGTCGTCATAGTCAGGGGCACGTCCGTCGTGAGGCTCTCCGTTTGCAAGCTTGTCACCAATCTGCATTACACAGATTGCACCCTTTGCCTTTGCAAAATAATACTCGCGCTCCTTTGGAGTATTGTCCGGGAACATTTCCTCAAGCTCTGATGTGGTGATAAAGGTGATATCCTTTGGCAGAATCAAATCTATGTAGTCGTACTGTATAGCCATGTACTGCTCGGTCTTGCGCAGGCATTTGTATACTGTCTTTACTGTTTCCTTAAGGAAGTCTAAGTTTCTGTCCTCCTTGCGGATGACCTTTTCCCAGTCCCACTGGTCAACAAATATAGAGTGGATATTGTCAGTCTCCTCATCACGTCTTATGGCATTCATATCTGTGTAGATGCCCTCGCCGAGAGAAAATCCGTATTTCTTTAATGCATATCTCTTCCACTTGGCAAGGGAGTGAACGACCTCAGCCTCCTTGTCACCCTGCTCAAGGATGCCGAAGGTAACAGGTCTTTCATATCCGTTTAAGTTATCGTTTAAGCCTGTGGTAGGATCAACGAAAAGCGGTGCTGAAACACGTGTCAGGGAAAGACGCTGTGCGAGCATGCCCTGGAAGAAATCCTTAACAGTCTTGATGGCAAGCTGTGTATCGTGAAGATTCAGTGCCGAAGAATAGTTCTTTGGTATTGTTAATTTGCTCATTTTCGATTAAACCTCGTTGTATTATTAATTTTTAAATAAAATTCCTTTAACCTGATTATTATATCACAATTTTTCTAGAAAGATAGTCCATAATATGATAAAATTAGATAGTTTAAAGAAAAACAATATCGTTTTACCTTATTTTTACGTGTTTAAGGTGTTAATGAAAGGTAGTAGATTTATATGAGAAAAAGAGATATGACCTTTGCTTCGGCGGTGCTTGAGGCAATAGATGCGCTTTTAGCTCTTGCGTATATAGGCTTACAGATTTATTATGGAGTGTGCTATCACATACAGGTATTTAAGTTTGTGGCCAATATACTTGTGCTTTTGCTTGTATACATTGCAATCACATGGCTGCAGCATTATCCGGAAAAGCTAAATCACATAGCAGCGGAGCTGTGTGTGGGCAATATCAGAAAGTATTCACTCAGGCTTTTGATGTTTGTAAAGCTTGTTTTTACTGCGGGGCTTTTGGTGCCATGCGTGTGTGATGCGTTTGGAATAGCAATCCGCGATGTATACAGCCTTATTATGATAGGGCTCATCCTTGTGGTGACGGCATATTATGAGTACAGGATATTTCAGGAAATAAAGTCATTGCGGAAATAATATAGGAGAAATAAAATGCAGCTTAGTATAGAAGAAGTTAAAAAGCTGGATAGTAACAGCTATCAGATAATAGATATAAGAAGTGAGGAAGAGGTGGCGCACGGTGCCATAAAGGGAGCACTCAATATTCAGGCAGAGGAAATAGAGTCAGATGAGAGGGTGCCACATGATAAGAAGCTTGTCATAGTCTGCAGCCGTGGTAAGACGAGTGTGGATGTGGCAGAGTATCTCACAAAAAAAGGTTTTGATGCGGCAAGCTTAAAGGGAGGCTATATAAGCTGGCTGCTTGATGCCATGAAAGAGGATGAGGTGGCAGAGCGCGATATAAAGGCAGATGTGGAGCAAAGCATCAGAAAGAAATTTAAGAAATCCATCTGGCGCAAGTTTACAAAGGCGATAAACACCTATGAGCTTGTAAAGCCGGGGGATAAGATTGCGGTGTGTATTTCGGGAGGTAAGGATTCCATGCTCATGGCAAAGCTTTTTCAGGAGCTTAAGCATCACAACAAGTTTGATTTTGATGTGAAGTTTCTAGTCATGGACCCGGGCTACAATGAGGCAAACAGGCATGTCATAGAGGAAAACTGCAGGAACCTTGGCATCCCTGCCACTATTTTTGAGTCAGATATATTTGATGCTGTATATGATATCGAAAAATCGCCATGCTATTTATGTGCGAGGATGAGAAGAGGACATCTGTATGCATTTGCAAAGGAGCTGGGCTGCAACAAAATTGCGCTCGGACATCATTATGATGATGTTATCGAGACGATACTCATGGGCATGCTCTACGGTGCACAGGTACAGACCATGATGCCTAAGCTTCACAGCACAAACTTTGAGGGCATGGAGCTTATCAGGCCTCTTTACCTGGTCAGGGAGGACGATATCAAGGCATGGCGTGATTACAACGGTCTGCATTTCATACAGTGTGCCTGCAAGTTTACAGATACCTGTACCACCTGCAATAATGAGGAAAACCGTTCAAAGCGTGTTGAGATAAAGCAGCTCATCGCTAATCTTAAAAAGGTGAATCCTTTTGTCGAGGCAAATATATTTAAGAGCGTGGAGAATGTAAATCTGGCTACGGTTGTAGCATATAAAAAGGATGGCATAAAGCACAGCTTCCTAGATCACTATGATGAATAAGACAGATATATTTCAGGAGGGCATTGTATGGCAGATATCATGGATTATATTGACTGGCGTGGAGACATAGGCTTTGATGAGGTGCATGTAAATGAGGTGGACGGACTGATTTTTTCACAGCTTATTTATGTGCAGATGAAGCCATATATGCCGGATGCAAAGAAATCATACCTTACGATAAAACAGCTTTCAAGCCTTTACTGCGCGGACCACAGTGATGATGAGATTGAGCAGATGCCTAATCTTTTCCGCCACTCCGCGAGGCTGCTTCAAAAGCTGGCGCACTCAAGGCGCTATGCTGACTGCATTTTGAGATATTATATATACGATATTAGTGAAAAAGAGGAGTCGCAGTTTTCTGCGGTTACGATAGAACTGCCTGACGGCACATATTTCATTTCCTACAGTGGTACAGACCATTCCATTGTCGGCTGGAAGGAAAACTTTAATCTAAGCTATCTCGATGAGACACCGGGACAGAACAAGGCGAAAAAATATTTAAAGCAGGTGGCAGCATATATATGCAATGATGATAGGGTCATAAATGAAAAAGCCGTAAATGATAAAGCTTTAGATGATGAAAATATCAACAATAAAAGCATCAATACAAGAAAGCTGTGGATAGGCGGGCACTCAAAGGGTGGAAATCTGGCAGTGTTTGCCGCCATGCATGTGGATAAAGAGGTGCAGGATGTCATTATTAAGGTGTTTAATTTTGACGGGCCGGGCTTCAATCACAAGATGATATATACGGCAGGCTACAAAAGAATTTTTGACAGAATAGAGACATTTCTGCCGCAGTCGTCTATTGTTGGCTTATTGCTTGAGCATGTGGACAATTATGAGGTGGTAAGAAGCCGTAATTCGGGGCCGCTGCAGCATGATGCTTTTTCATGGGAGATAATGGGCGGAAGTATCATAAAGGCGGATGGGCTGGACAAAAACAGTGTGCGCCTTGACAAGACACTCAGAAACTGGATAGGAAGCATGGATGAGGCGCAGCGAAAGCAGTTTGTAAATGTGCTTTTTTCAATAGCATCGGACTCCAATTTTGAGAACCTTGACCAGATGTCATTTAAGCAGCTCATTGAGATGATAAAGGCTGCCGATGAGCTGTCAAAGGCTGACTGGAGCATGCTTAAGGATACAGTAAGACTCCTGATTTCTGCCGGTGTCGGCGTGGTCAGGGATGAAAAGGAGAAATAAATGTTAAATCAGTTTTCAAGAACACAGCTTTTGCTTGGAAAAGAGGCGATGGATAGGCTAAAGGGCGCAAGAGTCGCAGTATTTGGAATAGGAGGAGTGGGCGGATATGTCTGCGAGGCACTAGTCAGAAGCGGCGTAGGAGCGATTGACCTTATCGATGATGACAAGGTGTGTCTTACAAACCTAAACAGGCAGATAATCGCAACCCGAAAGACCATAGGAAAATACAAGACAGATGTGATGGAGGAGAGGATTCATGATATTAATCCTGATGTCAGTGTCGTGACGCACAGGTGCTTCTTTTTGCCGGAAAATGCTGATGAATTTCCGTTTGAAGAGTATGATTATATAGTTGACGCGGTCGATACGGTCACAGCAAAGATTGCGCTTGTCATGAAGGCACAGGAGAAAAATGTCCCTATCATAAGCAGCATGGGAGCGGGAAATAAGCTGGATGCAAGTGCATTTAAGGTGGCTGATATATATAAGACCAGCATGTGTCCTCTTGCAAAGGTCATGCGCCGTGAGCTTAAAAAACGTGGCGTGAAAAAGCTCAAGGTGGTATACTCTGAGGAGAAGCCTACAAGACCGATAGAGGATATGTCTATAAGCTGCAGAAGCAACTGCATCTGCCCGCCGGGGGCCGAACACAAGTGCACAGAGCGCAGGGATATTCCAGGAAGCCTTGCATTTGTACCATCAGTGGCAGGACTTATCATCGCGGGCGAGGTGGTACAGGACATAGCCTTTGACAGGGTATGATGAAGAATACAATTACGAAAAGAGAGGAATAAAAATGCCAGTATTTGATTTTAGCGATACACCGGTAGCAAATGAGCATCCGGAGTGTACATATGAGACATTTCATTCGACAGAGACAAAGGCATCGGCCGATAAACCGATTGTTGTGATAGACAATAAGCAAAAGGAGTGGGCGCATCATGCGCTTGGTATGTTTACAAATCCGATAAAGCGTACATCCTTTGAATTTGAGGATGGTGATGGGGTGACCAGTGCAGATATCCTGCGCATTGATTCCCGCTTCGTTAGCCTTTTTAAGTGGCTTGGCGAAAATCACATAAAGGTACAGCTTTCAGGAGCCAATACACCTGACGGATACGCAGTATACAGGGTGAGGGAGGTGTCTCTCGGCAGAGGCACAAAGCTGTCTGCAGAGGACGGATTCCTGCAGTATATGATGGAAAGGCTCTTTGCCAGCACCATGCCTGAGGATGAACCTGACCTCGATGATTACGAGGAAGAGGGCGACAGCATGAAGCTCACCAGTATACAGAGCATCACAGATTTCATGACATGTGCAGGCCGTACACTGCCTGACAATATACTGCTGTGGGCCAGAAGAAATCTTGCGGTTGCGAGATCCAGCGAGGTATCACCGGAGGAGAGACGCCACGCCCAGAGAGCACTTTCCATGGCGATGAACATCAGATGGAAGAGCAATTACTTTGAGGCGATAGATCCGGAAGAGGCCAGAAGGATACTGGACGAGGAACTCTACGGAATGGAGAAGGTAAAGCAGAGGATCATCGAGACAATCATCCAGATCAACCGTACACATACACTTCCTGCATACGGACTTCTGCTCTGCGGACCTGCCGGAACAGGAAAGTCACAGATAGCCTATGCGGTTGCGAGAATACTCAGACTTCCATGGACGACCCTTGACATGAGTTCCATCAACGATCCGGAGCAGCTTACAGGAAGTTCAAGAGTATATTCCAATGCCAAGCCGGGAATCATCATGGAGGCATTTTCACAGGCTGGAGAATCTAACCTCGTATTCATCATCAACGAGCTGGACAAGGCAAATTCCGGCAAGGGCAACGGCAATCCTGCGGATGTACTGCTGACACTGCTGGACAACCTGGGATTCACCGACAACTACATGGAGTGCATGATCCCGACAAATGGCGTGTATCCTATAGCGACGGCAAATGACAAGGAGAACATCAGCAAGCCGATCATGTCGAGATTTGCTGTTATAGACATACCGGATTACACCCCGGATGAGAAGAAGGAGATATTCAACAAATTTGTTCTGCCGAAGGTGCTCAAGCGCATCGGACTTGAAGGGAGCGAGTGCATCATCCTTCCAGACGGCGTGGATGCTGTCATCAAGAAGTGCGACGGCGTGACCGGAATCAGAGATATAGAGCAGGCTGCAGAGCACATAGTTGCACATGCGCTTTACCAGATCGAGGTAAATCACGTTCAGAGCGTGACATTTGACGGAGCTATGATAGAGGAGCTTTTGAGCTGATTATCGTCATATTACACAATTTACATTACGGAAAGTATTATGGTATACTCTTCTTATGAAACAAGTTTCATGGACTACAGTCTGAAATTCATAAGGAGAGTATATTTATATATGGCAAGTATAAGAGACGTTGCGAAGGAGGCGGGGGTCGCCATCTGCACGGTGTCGAGACTTATCAACGGCACGGCAAATGTTGAACCTGAGACTCAGAAGAAGATAGAAGATGCGATGAAGAAACTGGATTATGTTCCAAATGAGCTTGCGCGAGGCATGTTCAAGGGCAGATCAAACTCCATTGCGATGTTGGTTCCAAATATCCAGCACCCATGGTTCTCATCACTGGCATCGGAGATAGAAAAGATACTTTATGAGAAGAAATACAAGTTTATGCTTTTTTCAACATCCGATGACAAGCAGAGGGAGAAGGAGTGTTTCAAGCTGTTAAAGTCCAACATCGTGGATGGAATCATATGCGGAACGTCGGCATGTACGGCGAAGGAATACCAGAAGATAGATAAGCCGATGGTCATGCTGGATTATAAGGTTGGCAGCAAATTTCCTGTCGTAGTGTCGGATCACAAGATGGGCGGACAGCTTGCTGCCCAGGAATTTATAAACAGTGGATGCAGATATGTCATCCACATATCAGGAATCAAGGTAGATAAGAATATCATGTCATTTGAGTGCCATGAGGAACTAGACAGAGTCCTTGCCGAGAATGGGATAAAATCCAGACGAGTTCCAATACAGTGGAACGACTTTGATTTTCATGGATATTTTGAGATGGCAAAATGCATACTGGAGGAGTATCCTGACGTGGACGGAATATTTGCCGCAGACATGCCGGCGATAGCATTCCTTAAGGCGGCACTTGCCATAGGCAAAAAGATTCCTGATGACCTGGCGATCGTGGCATACGACGGAACGTACATAACCAACGCCAGCACGACAAGGCTCACATCGATACATCAGCCGTACAAGGAGATCGCCCAGGAGGCAGTACGCCAGCTTATGGAGATGATCGACGGACCGGAGGAGGAAGATGATGCCGAAGGACAGGTTGAAAGTGCAACCGCAGATCAGATCTACAGCGCAAAAGAGAGAAACACACATATAGACGGAAATCTTATACTACTTCCGGTGAGCGTAGAAAAAGGCGATACAACTTTATAGTATGATTACGAAAAGAAGTTCATGAAGAGAAAATGAGGTGCCACTCAAAAATCATGAACTCCTTTTTTATGTGGGTACAAAACATAAAAAACTTACTAAGAGCACAAAATACAAAAATCTATAAATCCCCTATTGACGAAACATGTTTCATATGATAATCTTAATGCAAATGAAACATGTTTCATTTAAGCGCTTATGAAATGTGTTTTATCGGAACAATATGAATGATAGCGAGAATTAACAAGAGGGAAAATTCAAAGCAAGAAAAGGAGAAAAGGTTATGAGAGCAAAGAAATTAGTAGCATGTGCACTTTCAGCAGCAATGATGCTGGGACTTGCATCCATGACAGGATGTGGTTCAGCAAAGAAGGATTACGATCTGTATATTTACAACACAAAGTCCGAGATCGCAGACAGCATCCAGGATCTGTGCAAGGATTATGAGACAGAGACAGGAGTTAAGGTTAAGGTTTACACATGTGGTACACAGGAGACCATGGAGACACTCAGATCTGAGATGAATTCCAAGAACTATCCTACACTGTACGCGATAAATCAGGCACAGTTCACAGAGTGGAACGAGGGCGGATTTGTACTTCCATCAACATCAGTAAAGAATGAGGAGTTCAATTCCAGAGAGCATGCAGCTCGCAGATGAGAGCGGAGCAAGCTGCGGAATCCCTTACAACGTAGAGGGTTACGGACTTATCGCAGATACGCAGATGATATGTGATGTATTTGGACTTGACAGCGCAGACGCATTTGTCGCTGATTACAGAAGTGCCAATTATGAAGAGTTCACAGGCATGATCAAGGCAATCGATGATTACATAAACGGCAAGGGTGGTGAGAAGGTTACACTTTCAGGCAATGCATACACCACGGCAAAGGACAAGACAGCCACAACAGAGAACATGAACGGAGTATTTGCAATCGCAGGCGCAGAGAAGTGGACATATGCAAACCACTATACAAACTACGCACTGAATGCAGTATTCCCTAACTACAATGCAACGGCAGCAGCTACAAAGGAAGATGTTGATAAGCTTGAGGAGCCACTTGTAAAGATGGTTCAGGAGCTTGACATGCTTTCAAGCTACACAGCAGGACCAAGCGGCAAGGTAGAGCGTGGATCAGAGTACATCAACTCAACAGTGACAGGATATGATCAGGCAGTTCAGACATTTGCCGAGGGTAAGGCAATGTTCATCAAGCAGGGTAACTGGGTATACGGAACCATCGCAGGTGTGGATGCAGACAAGGCATCAAGACTTACGATGCTCCCAATGAAGGTCAACCTTGAGCAGAGTGACATCTCAGCTGAGGGCGTTACAGTTGACAAGATGAACAGCTCAATCCCTGAGTTCGTTTCACAGTATTACGTTATCAACAAGAAGGATTCAGAAGAGGAGCAGAAAGCCGCTGAGGACTTCCTTGTATGGCTCTACACATCAGATACAGGAAAAGATTACATCACAAACAAATTCGCATTTGTCCCATTCAACGCAGACGAGAGCGAGAAGCTTGAGAATCCGCTCAGCAATTCACTTGTATACTATATGAGCAATGACCTTGTGATGGGCAATGACTTCGATGCTTTCCCTGAGTCATGGGGACTCAACACCATCGGTGCAACTATTCAGGAGCAGTTGTTTACAAATCCTGATCAGTGGGATGAGAACACTATAAGAACAGGTGTGGAAGATGCACTGACAAAGTGGAAGGACAGCATCAAAGAGTAATCGGTGTTCAATGGGATGTGTCAGGTTTTCTATGAAAACCTGACATGTAGCGCCAGCCATTTGCCGAAGGCAAATTTTGTATGGCTGGTGTTCAATGTAGGAAAGGAAAAACTATGAAAAGATTTTACAAGAGAAAATTCTGGTTTATGGTTCTGCCTTCTATAGTGTTGTTTCTGCTGGTTATCATAGTTCCTTTTATAGAGGGTGTGATCTACTCCTTCACCGAGTGGAGAGGTTCCTACTTCGTAGGTGGGGAGCACTGGTGGAATGCACTGGTGGGACTTAAGAATTATACAAGCATATTCAAGTCGAAGGATTTCCTTCAGTCACTTGGATACACGGCCATATATGCTGTACTCGCAGTAATAGCACAGAATGTTGTCAGTCTTCTTCTGGCACTCATGATCAAGAAGCTTACCAAGGGCAAGGGACTTTTCAGAACGGTACTGTTCCTTCCATATGTACTTGGAATGCTCGCCATGGGTTATGTATGGCGTTTCATATTTGAAAATGTATTTTCACAGACGCTGTTCGGAACAGACGGTGTGGTACACGTAGAGGTGCTCAACAACATGCTTCAGAATCAGTGGAAAGCACTTCTGGCATATGCGATCGTTGGTGTATGGCAGGTTGCAGGTTATTACCTGATAATCTACCTCAACGGACTCAACAATATTTCAGAGGATATTTATGAGGCTGCCAGAATAGATGGGGCTACGGGCTGGACAAGCTTCAGGAAGATCACACTTCCGCTTCTCATGCCTTCATTTACGATAGTGCTCTTCATGTCACTGGCAAACAGCTTCAAGATGCTTGACCTCAACGTTTCACTGACAGAGGGCAATTTCGGAACGACCATGATATCCTACATGATACTGAAAACAGTAAGAGAGAGTTCACCTCCGGCATATGGAGAGGCGCAGGCACAGGCAGTTATATTCTTCGTTATCATTGCAGTTATATCTATAGCTCAGGTAATGATCACTAAGAGAAAGGAGATTGAATCATAATGGGAGTAAAAGGCAAGATCAAAAGAGCACTCATAGTGGTTATACTCGCTGTATTGGCAATCGTGACCATATTCCCGATATGGTTCCTGATCGTCAACTCATTCAAGGGACAGCAGGAGATAGTAGCATCTCCAATAGCTCTCCCGAAATCATGGAATCTGGACTATCTGAAGAATGCAGCTGAGCAGATAAATCTCGGCAGCAGCCTGCTTCAGACAGTACTCATAACAGTTGCGGCAGTGGCACTTATCGTGGTCATATCTTCATTTGCCGCATGGGCAATTGCCAGGACAGATTCCAAGGTGGCAAATATACTCTTCATCGCATACACAGCAGCCATGCTCATACCTTTCCAGTCAGTTATGTACCCATTGGTATCGCTGATGGACAAGCTGGGACTCAAAAACACACCGGGGCTGATCCTCATGTACGGAGGCTTTGGAATCAGTATGTCGGTTCTGCTGTACAGAGGATTCATCAAGAGTATCCCGCTGTCACTTGAGGAGGCAGCCATGCTCGATGGAGCAAATATATTCCAGATATACAGATATGTGGTCATGCCCCTCTTAAAGCCTACGACCATGACAGTTGTCATCACAAATGCAGTGTGGATATGGAACGATTACCTTCTTCCATTCCTCGTAATAGGAAATAACGACAAAAAGACGCTCACGCTGAGCTTATATTATGCAAAGAGTCTGTCAGGACAGTATGGAAATCCATGGGAGCTAATCTTCCCTGCGGTACTTCTCTGCATCATCCCTATCGTGATCATATTCATCATACTTCAGAAGAATATCATCGAGGGAATTTCAGCCGGAGCTGTGAAAGGATAAACATAAAATATGGACAGAAAATGGTGGAAAGAGGCGGTATTTTACCAGATATACCCTAGAAGCTTCTATGACAGCAACGGAGATGGAATAGGAGATCTGAAGGGAATAACTGAGAAATTGCCGTACCTCAAAAATCTTGGCGTGACCGCTGTGTGGATATGTCCATTCTTCAAGTCGCCTATGAAGGACAATGGATATGACATATCGGATTACTACGATGTGAATCCTGAGTTTGGAACCATAGAGGATGCGGATGAACTTATAAGATGCGCAAATGAAAATGGCATCAAGATCATCATGGACATGGTCATCAATCACACATCAGACCAGCACAGATGGTTCCAGGAGGCGTGCCGGGACAGACACAGCAAATACAGAAATTACTATATATTTAAGGACAACATAGATGGACTTGCAGATCTCAGATCCAACTTCGGTGGAAGCACATGGACACAGATTGAGGATGGCAGCTGGTATTTCCATTCATTTGCGAAGGAGCAGCCGGATCTCAACTGGGAATGTGAGGAGATGAGACAAGAGCTCTACGACATGATGAATTGGTGGCTTGACAAGGGAGTTTCAGGATTCCGAATGGATGCCATCACATTTATCAAGAAAGACCTCTCATTCCCGCCTATGCCGTCAGACGGCGAGGACGGCAGATGCGATGTTGGCAAATGCTGCCTCAATAGGCCGGGAATAGATGAGTTCCTTCACGAGTTAAAACTCAACACATATGGCAGAGGAGACTTTGTGACTGTCGCAGAGACTCCTGGAGTCCCAAATGAGGATTTGGACAGATATATTGGGAGAGATGGACATTTCTCCATGATATTTGACTTTAGCTACACAGATATAGATATCAATCCGGGCGATCTCTGGCTGCACCAGAGAGACTGGACGATAGAGGAATTCAAGGACAAGCTGTTCACCAATCAGAGACTTGTGAAAAAGATCGGATGGGCAGCAAATTACCTGGAAAACCACGATCAGCCTAGAAGTATAGGCAAGTACTTCCCAGCCGGTGATATTCCTGAATACAGAACACAGATGGCAAAGGCGCTGGGCGCGCTGTTCTTCTTCCTGAAGGGTACGCCGTTTGTATATCAGGGACAGGAACTTGGCATGATAAACACTCATTTTGATAACATAGATGAGCTGGACGATATCAACTCCAAGGGACAGTTTGCGAGATGCATTGAAGCCGGATACAGCGAGGCAGAGGCGATGGAATCTGTAAATATCAGGAGCCGCGACCAGTCAAGACTTCCGATGCAGTGGAACAGCGATAAGAACTTCGGATTCTCAGTGCATGAGCCATGGCTGGCATGCAACAATCAGTGTGACCTCCAGACAGTGGAGCTTGAGAGCGCTGATAAGGATTCTGTGCTTAACTTTTATAAGGCGATGATACAGCTCAGAAATCACTCGGAGTACACACAGACGCTCATCTACGGGGACCTGGAGGATGTGGAAACTGACAGCACTGGAATCATAGTGTACAGGCGCAAGCCGGTTCAGATTGAGTGTGCATGTGGAACTGGAGCAAATGCAGAAAGCACAGACAGATCGGTATATGTTGTTGTCAACATGACCGGTGAGGATGTGGGCTATGTAATTCCTGAGACTGCGGATGTGCTTATGGGTAATTATGCGGATTATGATGGTACGCTCAGACCTTATGAGACTGTGGTGTACGCGGTGTAGGCCGGAGCTGGCAGAAAAAACCTGAATATTGGTGGAGACTGATTGAAAATTACAGTTGGTCTGGTATCAGTATTCAGGCTTTTTTCATTGTCTGTATACTTTTGGGATACTTTGCTCAAATCTATAGACAAAGTGAATGGATCATTAAATGCAAGATATGTCTTAATGTTCAAAGCGTATTCACAGTTCAGAATAATCCCCCAACTTAACCATTATCGGTACCATATTTGGTCAACTTTTTTCCATATAAAATCTGATATGTAATGACCTCTTGTCAAGTACAAGTTAACAGAAATCACCACAAAACTTTATTTAGTTGTCTGAAGGCACCCGGAAAGAGCCTCGGAGTATCAGTTCCCGGCATTGGCCACTCTGATATACGTGGATTGGTTACCGACAGGTCAATGGTCCGCCGTGAGCTCTACCGTCTAATTGCGTGGATCACAGATTTCTCTGTGCCAACATAGATTTATCGCAGATAGCTCGAACCTTGAAATGGCCGAAGCCCTTTCAGGATGTCTTCAGTTGTTACTTTAGTTACTGGCCAGATGTATGTGGCGCAAGCCATCTTACATCTGCTTGATTACCTGCTATAACAGCGGGATGATGATGTCAAGGCTGCGAAGCACCGCTGGCAGCGGCCTGGTCTTGATATCGGCAGCACGATGTTATACCTGTATCAGGTGATATGATCAGTCATCATGCCCCACATGAAACAGGCAAGCTCACGCGCAATCGCTGTTTTAGCTACATTGTGTTTCTTACTTTTTCCAAGAACCATTTTGTAGTATCGGCGTCTTAAGCGTTCATTGGCTTTATCTGCATAAGCAATAACCTGTGGTGAATTACCGGCTTGACGTGATTTCAGTTCCTTTGATTTGAATCCTATCTGACCACGGGCATAGCACTGGGAAGCTTCTGTAAGGAGCATACGCACATGACGATTTCCGGCTTTGGTAATGCCAAGCCTTGTCTGTTCATCACCGCTGGAATCCTCACCCGGTACAAGTCCCAGGTAGGAAGCAAATTTCTGTGCAGAAGCAAAACGCTGAAAATCGCCAACCTCAATCAGAACAGATAATGCGGTGTGAGTCTTGATACCGATGAAACAACAGAGTTTCTTAACCGATTCTCTGTATTCATCCTTGGAGGCAAGCTCCTCAATGCGTTTATCCAACCGTTCAAGCTTATCGCTAAGGGTAGTATAGGTCAGCAGATATTCGTCGAGGATTTCCTTATAAAGTGCCTCAGGCTTTAATGACTTAAGCCATTTGATGTGCGCTGCTGTCCAATGACTGTTTCCATCATAGCGATAGTTGTGGCGAAGACAAAATGCAAGAATCTGCTGCTTGACCTTTTTCAGTGCCAGTTTATGATCATCCCTCATACGGAGGAATTCTTTTGTTTCCTCGTCCGTTGCTGTAGGGATATGAACAGGACTGTAATTATGCTGTGCCAGACATTTGGCAATGATTTCAGCATCACGCCGATCAGTCTTAATTCTTCTTCTGCTGCACTGCTCAAGCATCGTTGTTGGCGCAAGTATCACACAGTTAACATGATGCTCTATTAATTGATGATATAAAGTATAACCGAGGCAACCCGCCTCATAACCGCATATAAAGTTAGCATCGTTTCCGTAGACGGTACGAAGAAACTCCAGATATTTCAGAACATTTTTGTAATCAGCTTCTGTTCTCTGGAAGTGGGAACCTTTCTCTGCATCGATTGTGTACGCACAAAATGTAAAACTTTCTTTGTGTACATCCATTCCTACGTAAACTGTGTTATAATTCATTTGATGACCTCCCTTTGTATGCGGTAATCCCTGTTACCATTGACTTTGACAATCTTTAGTATACAGGTAAATCCACGAACCTACAATGTGGAGGTCATTACATATTGTCTAATTCCCAGATATTAAAATAACTGTATTAAAAGCAGTCAGACATGAGATTTTAGAGCAGAGGGTGCGCAGTGCACAGGCGTAACGGAGGTTGTCTGCTCAGACAAATAAATGGAGAAAAGGAGTCACACTTATGGGTATTATTTTTCACGAAGAAACAAAGACATTTCACCTTACAAATGGCGAGATAAGCTACATCATGACAGTGCTCCCCAATGGACATCTGGGAAATCTGTACTATGGTAAGGCGATAAGGGACAGAGAGGATTTCTCACATTTGCTGGAGCTTGTCCAGAGACCTATGTTCCAGTATGTATATGACGATGACAGACTGTTCTCACTTGAGTCAGTGAAGCAGGAGCTTCCTGTGTACGGAACCACAGACTACAGAGCACCGATGGTTGAGGTACTTCAGTCAAATGGCAGCAGGATATCAGATTTTGTATATGTATCACATGAGGTAAATGAGAGCAAGCCAAAGCTTGAGGCATTGCCGGCAACATACACAGAGAATGATGACGAGGCAGAGACATTGATCGTCACATTGAAGGATTCACTCACAGGCATAAAGGCGAGAATGCTCTATACGATATGGAGCGACAGACCAGTCATAGCAAAGAGTGTGGAGTATGTAAATGAAGGCACAGAGGCGGTACATCTCACCACTGCTTACAGTATGTGCCTGGATCTTCCTGATCCTGATTATCAGTGGATGCAGCTCTCAGGCGCATGGGCAAGGGAGCGCCACATAATAACAAGGGATCTCGAGCAGGGCGTACAGTCGATAGGCAGTAATCGTGGTCA
>OHGX01000440.1_pt1 | contig 26479 bp, 15 predicted proteins | sample 1567841 | NCBI WGS metagenome assembly OHGX01 (sample SAMEA3879587, study PRJEB24766) | human gut metagenome | biome: human-associated habitat; feature: feces | place: USA | collected 1985/1987 | reverse complement strand
CCAAGGACTTCATCCCAGCGGGCCTGCGCCTTGTCTTTCACCGTTTCGAAATCGTCCTTGCCCAACTCTTCGAGGTTCTGCACGGCCTGCATCTGCGAGATGAACGACGAGGCAGCGCGTGCTGTTACCTGCTCTCCGCGCCGGGTTTCGAAACCTACCCGCACAAGGGCATGTTCGCCGACTAACTGCTCTCCCCCGACCGGCTTTTCGCCGTCATAAATCTGGAAATCCCGGATCTTCCGGTCGAAGCGCACGATAAACCAGTTCTTGAAGTTCTCGGGCACGCCGCCGCTGTTGCGCGTGCTGTATCCCACGACAGTCCGCCTGTCGTGCATGACCCTGATGTAGGATCCGCGGTCGAAAGCGTCGATCACTACGCCCGACTCGTCCGACTCGGGGAAGGTGAAGCGCATCATCGCGGCACGGTCGGTCGGCGTGATCTCCACGCGGATGTCATGGTCGGCGAGGTAAGTCTTATAGTAATAGGGTTTGGCCACTTCGGACTGGTGCGAAAACCAGCTGGCGCGCGACTCCTCGTCGAATTTATCCTCCCCGCGCACGGGCATGAGCGAGAACTGGCCGTAATCGTTGATCCACGGCGAGGGCTGGTGAGTCTGTTTCAGGCCCCGGATCGTGTGTGATCCGTAGGTGTAGATCCATCCGTCGCCCATCTTGCCCGTCTGGGGCGTCCAGAAGTTCATGCCCCACGGCAGGGCGACAGCCGGATAGGTGTTGCCCGCCGAGAGCGTGTAGTCCGACTGCGTACCCACGAGTGTCGAGACATACTCCGAGGGACACGGCAAGGGTTCGTCGCAGGGAATTGCAGCGGAATGTTCGGTGCGGTTTTCACAATTGCTGCACAAGACGGCGGCAAGCAGCAGAAAAGAAACAGGTCTTATCATGGCAGTTTGAATTTGTTGGTTAATTTATAGAGTTCAGCAAATCTGTTTTTCCTTCGTTGACGAGTTTGAGAATGAGTTCTCCGAAAAGGGTGTTCTGCCATGCAAACCACGCCCGGGTGTAATCCGCGGCGTCGTGGCGCGAGAAGGACTCGTGCATGAAGCCCGTTCCGGCGTCGGTGGTCATCAAGGCGATAATGCAGTCGCGGATCTCCTCGTCGTCGGTCGACGTGAAGGCACGCATCATGATGCTCATGGGCCATACCATATCATATCCGATGTGAGGACCGCCAATACCTTCTCCCGCTTTCCCTTTGAAAAAATAGGGATTATCTTCGCTCCATACGAAGCGGCGGGTATTCTGATAAATAGGATCGTTCACATCCACATCACCCAAATAAGGCATAGCGAGCAGACTGGGCACATTGGCATCATCCATTAGCATATGGTTGCCGAAACCATCCACTTCGAAAGCATAAATAGTGCCGTATTTCGGATGATTGTAAGTGGCATACTTCTGCAAAGCCAACTCTACTTCGTCAGCCAAAGCTGTACATTCCTGGGATAAAGAGCTGTTATGGTTTACAGTTGAAAGAATTTCCGCAGCTTTTCTCAAAGAAGATACAGCAAAGAAATTCGACGGAACCAGAAACTGAAGTGTGGTGGCATCATCCGAAGGACGGAAACAGGAAACGATGAGTCCGACAGGGTTGACCGGAGCACCCAGACCATTATTGTTCAGCGTATCGAGAGCACGCTCTGTCTTGCGTTGAAATTTGTAAGGACCTACACCGTCTTTGCGTTGCTGTTCTTTGAACGTTTTCAGGATGTTGGTGATAGCCTCTATCCATGCTTCGTCGAAGACGCTGGCATCACCAGTCTCTTTCCAATATTGGTAAGCCAGTCGGAGAGGGTAGCAGAGGGAGTCTATTTCCCATTTGCGTTCGTGCAGTTCGGGTTTCATGTCTGTCATATCTGACATCCAGTCGCCACCAGTAGGGCCATCGTTGTATCCGTTGGCATAAGGATCGATATTGATGCACATGAATTGACGACGGATTACGCCTTCTAACATCTTCTTCAGTTCAGGGTCTTTATGTGCCAGTTGCACGTATGGCCAGACTTGTGCACCGGAATCACGTAACCACATGGCATGGATGTCGCCGGTATAGACAAATGTATCGGGTTTACCATCCAGCAAACGGTAATGTACGGTGGTATCCAGTGTGTTCGGGAAACAGTTTTCGAACATCCATGCCAGCTTGGAATTGGTCAGTAACTTTTTTACCCGCAGGATTTCGGCCTCTACGGCTTTAGACGTGTAGAGTCTGTTTTTTACGGCAGGACGGTTTGTCTTGTAGGCAGCGGCTATCTGAGCATGATTCACCACTGTGGTGTTGTCCTGTTTCAGGGATGGTTCCATGGCTTTGGCATTGTTGTGCATACAGAACAACGCTACAGCGCATAAACCGATATTTCTCTTTTTCATGTTTTTAGGTATTAGTATTTTTTTTCTTATTATTTGATGGCTGCAAGGCGGGCATACATTTCTACCATGGCAGCTTGTGTAAGTAACCATCTTCTGTTATCCTGGGTCTTTCCGCTGAAGTCTGTGTTGAACAGTCCTTTCTCATCCCGTGCATGTCCCCAGGCGTAATCCAGACTTTTGCTGAAAGAGTCCAGATAAGTTTCGTTTTTATCCGCTTGATAGAGCTCGATAAAACCTCTCAGCATGACTGCAATGAACCATACATCTCCTTTTTTCAATAGTTTGAATGGTTCTCCGTTTTCCGGTGTATAGTCCTGAAAGAAGTAGTTATGGCATCCTTTAGCGATGTTTTGTGCATCAGTCAGATACTTCTCTTGGCCCGTGAACTGGTATAGCAGGCTGGCTGACTGCATCATTTGTCCACTGTTGTAGGCAAATTTGGCTTTGTCGACTTTTCCGTTCAGATTGATATTATCAAAGTATAAATAGTCTGTAGAATCTTGCAGGTTTGTTTGCGTCCATTCATAGAGGCGTTGCCCTTTTACGAAATAAGCACTGTCTTTAGTAGCTTCGAAAAGCTTTAATGCGAAGACTGAGCCGGGAGCGTTTGAACAGGTGTTCTTGGATTCTTTCCTTTGTTCGCACCAATAGATACCACCTCCCAGGTTATCATCCTTACCGCTTTCGATGAACTTCCAGATGAGTTGTGCTTTCTGTAGATATTTGGGTTCTTTAGTGAGCATATATGTATCGGTGAAATCGATGCCTAACCAGACATTGTCATCGTAGAAACGATCGGATTGCGGTGCACTGTTGATATATGAAGCATAGGCTTCGGGAGTTCTCCGGTTATCGAAGTATTCTTCCAGACCTACCAGTACTTTATTGTCGAGTACCGATTTGTACTCTTTATCTCCTGTTGTGGCGAATAATGCATTTACGGCTGAGAAGGTTCCGGAATAGGGCCATAAATAAGAATAGAGATTGGGCATATTCTTTTGTTCCTCAGATGCCAGATAGGTTACTGTATACTCTCCGATATTGGAAGGGTAATTTTCACGTAACAGGCATGTACCGGAAACGGAATAGTTCAGGTATAAAGAATCCAATGTTTGCTTAGCTCGTGTTAAGGCAAGTTCGTTGCCCACGATAGCTTGTTTTTGCGTGTCGCAACCTGCTATTGCCAGTACACACATTAATAGACTGAAAAGCGTTTGTTTTGAATTCATCATTCTTAGTTTAAATAGTTATGTATGTTTGTATATTCATTTTTCTTTTCTTAGAAAACAGGTAGTAGTTTTAAGTCTGAACTACCTGTTTTTTGTTCTCCTGTTTTGGAATCTTTCTTACCTATTTGTTTTGTTACCTATGATATCTTTTTCTGTTTGCAAAGTTACCGGTATGTGTCAGATATGATATATGATTTCACGACATAAATGTATTCCTGAGGGGAAATGGCATAAAAATAGATAGATGTGTCACAAAAACATAAAGCAAGAGTAGGGGATCACAGGCTACACGGATTTGCACAGATTAAAAATGAATCATATCAGATAATCCGTGTGAATTGGTGTAATTGATAATGAAGAGGATTTGTGAGATAGTGATGGCAGACGAAAAGAATATAGGTATTCTTGGATAGAAAGGTCGTTAAAACAGGAAGAGAAAAACTTCCAATACAAGTTTTTCTCTTCCTGTTTATTGTTTAAAGTATCTGTTTTTATTCTTCTTTATTATTGAAATGGATAGGTTGTCTAGACAGTAATTCCACAAAATGTTTTTTAATCTTATCTGCCTGAATTGAATCTACAGTGAGATAATATTGCTTTCCTTTGTCATCAGATGTAAACTGTGTGGCTCCTTCATCTGTTACGACAATATGTCCGGGTACAGAAATCTTGAAGTAGGAGGGACCTTCAACTGCATATAATACGGATGTTAAATCCCATGTTGGACGGTCGTAGGGCATTTTTTGATAACTTTTGTAAGCCTCCACCATCGGATGTGCGGTTGCCCATTGAAAATCTTTCTCAATACTACTGGCCGGATAATTGATTTTAATGCCTACTTCGAATGGAGAAGTAACTAAACGTGTTGGCCATTCAGCAAAAACTTTCTGTGCTGCAGGAATATCTTTCACAACATTGTATTCAAGAGGATTGGAGTTGTCAAAGCATCCTCCCATGGTACATAGCAGTTTCACTTTTTGGGCAACCAGTTCTTTGCCTGTAAGTGGTGATATGTTATCAGCAGGAGTATCCAGTAAACGAGCGAGGTTGGTAGAGAAGCCTACGGAAATGATTGTGACAGAACTATCTGGTTGTTGTGCCAATATCTTGCGATACATTACAGGAGCTTCTGATAATTCATCATAGTTTTGCAATGAACGTTTAAATGTGGGCTCACCGTTCTCTTTTTGCATGAGACATACAGCCTTTGCATAGTTTATAGCGTCATTTTCACAATCTATGCCATTGTGTATAATACCAATGGGAATTTTGGGGTAGCCATACCAGGTATTCATAATATCGACGAACTCTGCAGGGTATACACCTTCCTTATTGATCATAATACCTAATAAATTAATCTTGTCTGTATCCAAGTATTTGTAGAGCATATCCAACGCCAGAGCATCGTCGACATCATTCCCAATATCTGTCTCCAGGATAATTCTGTCTACATTTGAAGTGATTTCTACTTCCTGTTGTTTCTTAGAAGAAGTGCAGCTTGACAAAGCTATTAAAAATGCACTTAAGAGATAAATTTTGCTTTTGATCATAATGATGTATTTTTATGAGTTATTGTAAGGTTGAATTGAAATAACTGTGATATACAGGGCTTAATATGAATGAGAATTCATAGTCTCCATAAGGAATCTGGTATTGAGGTAATGGCCATGCCCCCCAACTGTTAATACAACCTAATCCCATTTGTATCTTATCAATGCAAAGATTGGTTAGATCAGATTGTTTCACTTCGGGAGAGTGGCGTTGCGCTTTATCAATGCCATCGTCCAATGATTTAATGGTGTAGTGCAAGGCAGAAGCGGAGAAGGGAGCATCTGCCACGATTTGTAGTCCGTGACCGGCTGCATTCAGTAGCTTCCACCATCGAATATCTGTTTTGGTTCCGGTTTCTTGCGGGCGAATGTATGGGTAGAACTGTTCGTTAACACTCTGACGGTACAATCCAATGGTTGTAGAATGATTACGATCACTGTAGTTTTCTATCGGGCCACGGCCATAATATTCTATGGTTTCAAATGCTTTAGGCATTTGTACTTGCATACCGAAACGGAACATGGGAGGTATCTTTGCTTGTGGATTGGTTACCATTTTCTGTGTTACTTTAACAGCACCTTCGTTATTGATAATATAAGTGAGATTCAACTTTGCTGAAACGTGTTGCATTTCATATTCAGCATATAATATTACCTGTTCATTGACAGTCTCCCATTTGAATGAAGTCAGTTTCAGACCAGGATTCCTCCAAACGGCAAACTTTTGTTGTAAACCTGCTCCAAAGTCATTGTCTGTTGGGGCACGCCAGAAGTTGGGCACCAGTTGAGTATCTTGATTCATCATTTCTATACCTGCTACATTATAGCGGTTCAAGTAACCGGTGTGTTTATTAAATTCCAGACAGAAAGCTCCACCATTAACAATTAAATAGTGTGAATCGTTGTCTTGTATTTGTGGAATAACAGTAACAGTGTTGGTTGTCTTTGCATTTTTCAATTCCATGGAAGGAGTTTTATAAGGGCTCAGTATAAGCTGATCCTTGGCTACGGTGTATCCCGCAGGAAGCATGTTTTCTTGATTCTTCAGACGATAAGTTATATTTAGTAGACATTCTTTGTCTGAGCAGATCTTGCCTATATTGAGCTTGAGTTTGGCTGTCTGTTGTGGAGCCACATTCAATTCAGTTACCCTACCTGTACGTACAGGCTCTCCATCGAAAAGCACTTCCCATTCCAGGTAGTAACCGGAGAGGTCGCGGAAGAAGTATTCATTGTACACGTTTATTTCACCTTGTATCAGATCGGCTGGTGTGGTCCAGATGTTTTGATAGAAATAGCCAACTTCATACATATGTGGGTTGGGGATACGGTCGGGACTGATAAGGCCATTGTCGCAAAAGTTCTTATCTGAAGCATCGAATCGGTTAAAGTCGCCACCGTAAGCGTAGATGGTCGCACCATTTTTGCCTTTCCAACGGACAGACTGATCTACGAAGTCCCAAATAAAGCCACCTTGCAAATGAGGATATTTACGAATTAAATCCCAATATTCTTTAAAGCCTCCTAGAGAATTACCCATAGCATGAGCATATTCGCATTGAATCAATGGTTTCTGGATATCATTACGTTGAGCATATTTTTCCATTTGGTTATAATCAGCGTACATAGGACAGTCTACGTCTGTAAAATCATTGCCATGTGCCTGTTCATACTGAACAGGGCGACTGATGTCCTCGGACTTTACCCAACGATAAGCTGCTTCAAAATTTGGGCCAAAACCAGCTTCGTTGCCTAATGACCAGAAGATGATACTGGGGTGATTGAAGTTTCTCTGTACATTACGTTGGTTGCGTTCCATGTGTGCTTCTTTGTAATCATCCCGTTTGGCAAGTGTTTTTGCATCATAGCCCATGCCATGTGATTCTATATTTGCTTCGGCTACTACGTAGATGCCATATTTATCGCACAAGTCATACCAAAGGTTATCATCTGGATAGTGGCAGGTGCGCACGGCATTTATATTAAATCTCTTCATGATCTGAATATCCTGTAACATTCGTTCAGGAGATACCACATAGCCACCATCCGGATCCATCTCATGACGATTGACTCCTTTGAAGAGTATGGGTTGTCCGTTTACTAAAATCTGCCCGTTCTTCTGCTCTATTTTGCGGAAACCTGTTTTTATGGGAATTACTTCATTACTGCCTTGCAATGTAGCCTGCAACGTATAGAGATATGGAATTTCAGCTGACCACTTATACGGATTCTCCACATGTATCACGACATTTCCGCTACCTTTGATTGTTGACATGGCTACTTGTTTTCCTGTGGCATCCAGTAATTTCAAATCAACATTACCGCTACCTTTTACGCTCAGGCTTACATTCAACGAGCCATTCTTGTAATTCTCATCCAAATCAGGTGTAATGCGGATATCCTGAATACGTTTCTTACTGCGGGCATATAAATAACAATCACGACCTACACCACTGAAACGGAAAAAGTCTTGGTCTTCCAAATAGGTACCATCGCACCAACGGAATACCTGAAAGGCAATCAGATTCTTTTGTCCTGGTTTTAAATAAGAAGTCAGATCGAATTCTGCTTCCAATTTACTATCTTCACTATAACCTACATACTTTCCATTTACCCACAGGTAGATATTGGAAGTCACAGATCCGAAGTGTGCAATGATATCTTTACCTTGCCAGGAAGCGGGAATTATAAATTCCCGGCGGTAAGAACCTACATGATTGTTTTCTGTTGGTACCTGAGGAGGATTGTTCTGATATTGGTTACGCCATGCATAACCGATATTGACATAGATAGGATCACCATATCCGTTTAATTCCCATACGGCAGGTATTTGCAGATCATTCCAACCTTTATCGTTGAAATCGTATCTCCAAAAGTCTGTAGGACGAGAGTCGGCATTTCTCACCCAGAAGAATTTCCAAGTACCATTCATGGTCATGAAATTAGAAGAACATTCTTTTCTACCCTGCATAGCGGCATCTGCTGATTCATAAGCAAAGTAGTTCGCATGCATAGGAGCACGATTTACAGCATTCACTTCCGGGTCGGTCCATTCTTTGAAGGATTGTGCATTTCCTGTCATGGCCAAGACTGTGAGCAGTCCGGTAATGAGTCGTCTTTTCATGATATTATAAATTATTTCCGATATTTTCAATCGTATTGCTAATTAAAGGTTGTTGAGAAGAATATGTCACTTTATAGAGCACGCCACCTTTCGCATAGAGTGTCTGGTTATTTAAAACTGTGTTTCCTTCTTCAACAAAGGTACCTTTATCGTTATACTTTCCGTAAATCACTTTTTCAAATGTACCATTGCCAAAATGGAATTCCGAATCACCAGTAGAGTAAACAAGCAAATAACTGCCTTTATCGAGTGCAAATGCCAAAGAGGCATTGTTGGTTGAGAAAGTTATTTCCACGTTTGTGGTGCGTATTTGTTGCTGTTTTACTGCTATGGGGTGGTTGTCGCTGATGTTGAATGCAGCAAAGTTTTCTGGTTTCACTGTAGCAACGTCTACATTAGCGTCAGTCAGCCCTTTAATAATCATTCTCGTGGGGTTTGTGAAATCTTTTTCTTGTAAATCCCACGTATAGATGCCATGGTCAATTTGGTCCGGTTCGCTTGTATTGTTGATAAAGAAGTTACTTGTTGCCAGGTCGTAAATATCATATCCTCCTCCTAATGCCAATGCCGTCAGTATAAGGCTTGGTGTATTGGAGTAGCTGCCTTTGTTTTCAGCTACCAATGCATAGTTGCCGTTTATGGAAGCATAAGATGATACTTGCTCTTTTAGCTGCTTGATATTGTCTTTATAAGCGTCTACTCCGATGAAATCAATACCTTGCAAGTCAAAAACATCTTTGGGACATGCATTATTGGCTTCCGGGAAAGGATTTATTCCATCACCGTATATTAGGTTCACTCGGGTTGCAACTTTATAGGAACTGTTCTTTACGGCATTCCCAACGGCGTTGAGGGCATTCGTTGTCATGTTCCATGCTTTTTCTTTGGAAAGTGGGGTTCCATCACGATATTTAAGATCTTTTTGTTCAATTCTCCAACGCATCAGTGCATCCGGTTCATTGTGTATTTGTGCAGTGATAACCGGATGTTTATCACCATTTTGCGAATCCCAGTATCGTATATGATTGAAAAGTGCCGTGATAGCTTTTGTTTCTCTCTCCAACACCCAACTGTCATCAAGAATCATAGTATATTGGTAACCGTAATAATTCCAAAAGCTGCCTTCGTCGTTCCTACCGAATCGTTTATGATAATTCTGAAGGACGTATTGGGGGGTTAGGTAGGTGAAAGAATCACCTACCATGTTAGTACTGAACCAGAGAAGTTCTATTTTCAGATCATATTTATTCGCAAATTGTAAGATTGAATTTACGATATTGAAATCATACTTCTCTTCCTTTGCTTCTATCATATTCCAGGAAATAGGAATCTGCACACAGTTCACTCCTAGTTCTTGAGCTTTTTTGAAATAATTCTCTACCTCGTTTATACTCATTTTGTCACAGTTGAGCAGGGCATCAAGGCGTATTTGTGCCCCGAGGAGTGGGAAGGGCTTACCATCCACCTCAAGATAAGTTTTACCATTTTCTGTTGCAACTTTACTTACTTCTATCTGAGGTAGTATCGGTTCCTTTCCTGTTTCGTCAACTTCACTGTCTGAGCAAGCTATGGCAAGGAAAGAAAAACAGGCCAAAGTATAGGCTAATAATATTGCTTTTTTATACATCATATTTTCCATTTATCTGTTAATGAATCTATTTTATGAACTTTGTCCGGCTACTATTCGGGAGTACCTCCTCCGATCATAGGCCATCCGGGATTCTGGTAGATGGGGGAGCTATTCAGGTCTCCTCCTTGTGAAGTCACCAGAAAATGTTCTATGGCAATAGGATCAAGATAGTGCGCCATGTGCCATCGATAACCATTGTAGGCGATGTTATTGGCAGTGATGTGGTATGGAGCTAAATAGGTACTGAAATTACGGGATGATACATTTTCTCCTTCTTTCAATATTGAGTTTCCGGAACCGTCTTTATACCAGTCCCAATTGTACATCTCTTGCCATAGATTCATTCCCAGTATATGGTAAGGCTTAGTGATCATCTGATCCATAGCGCGCCAGCGGTGCAGATCCATTGAACGAAGCCCTTCGGCCATCAGCTCACATCGGCGTTCACGGCGGATGTTGTAGCGGGTGGCATCAATAACTTGTCCGGCGGAATAGGCTCCCCAGTCAGTTTCAGCTTCTTTGGCCATATCCGTTAGGCGGATGGTTTTTTGGAAATCTTCATTCACGCCGGCTCGACGACGTATGGTGCGCCAGTATTCTTCTGCAACGTCATTAAGTGTACCGTAGCGTTCGTAGTAGGCTTCTATATAATTGAGATAGGCCTCTGCTGCACGGAATACAATGGAGCCAACGTTACTTTGCGTATTTGCTGTATATTTGCCATCCGGATTTAAACCTTTACGTATGGCGTAGCCGGTATTGTATTTATCAGTAACGGTGGCAGCTGTGATGTCAGGTTTGGTTTCATATTCTCTGCCGGCTGCTACAGTGCCTTGTGGAGGAGTATGCAGATTGCGTTGTCCTGGTTTCTTGATAAAGATATCAGCGCGTGTATCACGATTTTTGGTAATATGTTCCATATTGTTGTCTCCCCAATAGGAATTATTCTCGTCAGCCCACATGGGTGAAGCGTATATTGGTTCGCCGTTTTTCAAGATAAAAGCATCTACCATACTTTTGGTTGTTCCCACACCATGATTTCCCGTACAAGCATATTCGCATACTTCATTAGCCACACCTTGTGCCCAGTCATAGCGCTTCCACAATAATACTTCGTCATATTTATCCATGTCTGTGCTACAGAACATACTGAAATAAGGATTTTCTGTGTCTTCTGGATTCTGTGCGAAGTAACCTGTATTGGTAGTCAGAGTGTGTTTGTCGGCAATAATCTGAGATGCTGCAATAGCTTCGTCAAAGAAGAAATTGATTTCGTTGTCAATACTTCCGGATGGGAAAGTATAGCCGGCATTGTATTCTTTATTTGCTCCAGCCCATCCCGGACCGCCAGGAACAAAAGCTGTTCCTTTGAAGTTTTTCAGCCATGATGCTTCATACAATGCCACTCTGGATTTGAGTAGGATGGCGCAATCTCGGGTGACACGGTTTTTAGTACCGTCTGGTGATTGTTCCTTCAGCATTTCAATGGCTGTATTGAGGTCGGACAGAATGAAACGTGCAACTTCATTACGAGGAGATCTTTTACTGATTTCCGTTAGTATTTCGCTTTCATTGGGATAAGTTTTTGTAATGATGGGGAAATCTCCTACAGTCCTTAGCCGTTCAAAGTAGTCAAAAGCACGGAAAAAGTAGATTTCACCAATATAGTGACGGATGTTTTCCCGGTTGCCGGTTATAGTATTAGCTTCATAGGCAGGTAACACATTTTCCAGGAAATAGTTACAACGGTAAATATTTCCGAAATACCAGGTACCGTCACTTTGTCCTACTCTCCAATAACCAGGAGCGTAGAGAGTACTGGGTTGCATGGCAGCCATATTGTCGGTATGCTGATCTGATTCGAAAGTACCGTAACCATAAGTACCATGTGTAGGCAACATTTGATATTGGTCATTGGCGTAAGAGGCTACATTCGTCTCCGTAGTCATGTACTCGTCGGGTGCGAGTTGGTCAAGCGGTTCCTGATTGAGGAAAGCATCGCAACTTGTCAGGAGGAATAACATTCCTGATAGCGTATATATGAGATGATTTTTCATAAGTGTTTTTTTTAATTTGAGCATTAAGATTTTCATTTGGTTTACCGATTAGAACGTAATGTTCAGCCCGAAAGCATAGGTTCTGGAGAGTGGGTAAGCATAACCATGTGCAAAACTACCACTTTCTATTGTTTCGGGATCGAAAAACTTGACCAGATCGGTAATCGTTAACAAATTCTCACCGGAAGCGAAGAAACGCAGGTTCTGTACTCCCATTTTTTGTACTATCTTACGCGGTAACGTATAACCGATTTGTAGGTTTTTCAGGCGCATATATGCAGCATTCTGTAAGTATTTGGTCTGGCATTGCTGGTTCTTGTTTGTATTGAGTAACGGTCTGGGATAATAGGAATCCAGATTGACTCCCAACGGGCTGCTTTCGTCATTACGGAAATAATCTTCATGGCCTTTGAGAGCAGTAGAGAACCAATATCCTTGTGAGCCATTTGCTCCCCAAAAATAGTAACTTCCCTGAAAATAGTCCCGTTTCAGCGTTCCTTGCCAGAACATACGGAAGTCGAATCCCTTCCAGTCAGCTGACAGATCAATTCCTACATTATAGCGTGGTGTAGAATTACCAATGCGTTTCAAGTCGCCATGGTTGTCTAAGGTACGTGCACCGGCATCTATTTTACCATCTTCATTGAGATCACTGTACATGATGTCGCCGGCTTGCCAATCTTGACCCAATGCGCTTTGTCCACCATTTACTAAACTGCCTACATGCTCGGCCATCTCATCATCGGTTCTGGCTATTCCGATGGTTTCATATCCCCAGATTTCACCGCAATATTTACCTTCATAGAAACTGTCTATCAGGCCTGATGGATTTGAATAACGGGTAATTTTAGTACGACTGTCTGCTAGTGTGAAGCGCAGGCTGTAATTTAACCCGTTTTGCAGACGGTCTTTCCACATTAATTCCAGTTCCCAACCGGCTGTTCGCAGATCGGTATTGTTGGAGGGTGGTACGGCAATACCTAATGTAGCAGGTAACTTTTCTGACGGACCTACCATATCGTTGGTGTTTCGGATAAAGTAGTCAAAAGAGCCTGTCAAACGATTGTTAAACAGTCCAATATCTATACCGACATTCCAAGTACGTATCTTTTCCCATGTAAGATCGTAGCTGACCAATGCAGGTGCCCAAGCTATGTTGGGTTTTACACCATTCATGAGCCACTTGTCGCTTGTACCTGTTCCCATAACAGTATAAGTGGGGTAAAGTGCTGTAGTGTTTTGATTACCTAAGCTACCATAAGAGGCTCTTAGTTTCAAGGTATTCATTATACGCGTAGCTGGTTGGAAGAATTCCTCTCTTGCAATGTTCCAACCCAATGATGCAGAGGGAAAGAATCCCCAACGGTCATCACTGCGAAAACGTGAAGAACCATCGTAACGAAGATTGGCTTCGACTAAGTATTTTTCCTGAAAATCATAGTTCACTCTGCCGAAGAATCCGGCAGTGCTCCAGCGATTGTGTCCTCCGGATACATTGGGAGCAATAACTTTTCCATCTTTGTCTATACCTGTAGAGGTGTTTATGGTTGGTTTACCAGGATAAGTGATACCAATCTTCTGTGCCCATATATTACGGTAGTTGTTAGCTTCAGCCTGAAATCCGGCCAGTGCTTTCAGATGATGAGATTTAGCAAATGTCTTCTCAAAATCGGTATAGAGATTTACATTGAAGTAATCACTGGCGAAGCTACTTTCAGATACAGAAGAATTCTCATCCCAACTTCTTACTTTGGTTACTCCATCTACACCAATTTGACTGATAGTAAGTAAGTCCTCATGTGCATATTGAGTATTATACCGATAACTTAGGTCACCAATCAGACGCCATCCTTTAATGGGCTCTATGGTAAGATTGAATTGCTGGTACAGCCAAGTGTTGCGTTCGGTTTTACGACCGCCATTTTTCATTTGTTGTACATGATCGTCAAATAAGTTACCGTTCGGGTCGTACAGAGGTTTCACAGGCCAGCATTGACGGCCGATATCAGAAAAGAAGGAATCATTCATGTGGGTAGGTTGTACAAAATCATTACGTACAAAACGGGTGTTTGAAGATAATGATACAGCTCTGGATAATTGGGCGCTAATCTTGGCTGACATCGTATATCGCTTAGAGTAATCCTCGCCCATGCGGAGAGTTCCATCCTGATCGAGATAATTGGCTGACAAGTAATATTGTATCTTGTCCGTACCACCGTTTACACTGAAATTATGTTCATGTGCAAAAACATTCTTCTTGAAGAACAAGTTGTAGTAGTCTATATTGTCATTTCCTTCTTGGTAACCGTCGGCCCAGGTGTTGCTTCCATTCAGAGGGATAGTAGTATAAGAGATTTTTCCATCCATGTAATCTTTGATACGTTGCAAACGTGTTTGGGACACCCAGTTATAAGATCCCCAGCCAGAATTGTAGCCAGCATCATTGAAAAATAAAGCATACGTGTAAGAATCTAAGGATGAAGGCATATTAATGGGGCTGCTTAGGCGGAAACTGTTATTATAGTTTATTTGGGCTTTACCAGCTTTTCCTTTTTTGGTGGTTACCAATACAACTCCGAAAGGTGCTCTTGATCCGTATATAGAAGAGGCTGCGGCATCTTTCAATACTGAAATAGACTCTATATCCTGTGGATTTACGGAGAAAATATCAGCTTCCATACCATCTATCAGAATGAGGGCATCACCCGTGGAACCTTCACCAATGGTACCTATACCACGTACATTGATACTTTGTTTTTGATTAAGCCCTCCACCTTTGTTACTGTAAATATTCAGGCCGGGAACCTGCCCTTGCAGTGCTTGTACAGCGTTGGCTACAGGCACGGATTCGAAAGCTTTTGAGTCTATTACACTTACGGAACCTGTAAGATTTACCTTTTTTTGAGTACCGTAACCTACAACGACTACTTCTTCAAGTATTTGGTTGTCTATTTCCAAGGTTACATTTATTACTTTTCTATTGCCAACCTGTTGCTGTATAGATTTGAAGCCGATAAAGCTAAATTCTATGGTAGCATCAGGAGAAGCTTTTAGCTGATATTTACCATTTATATCTGTCACTACTCCGGATATTGACTCTCCTGCTTTTACGGCAACAGAAACTCCTGGCAATGGTTCTCCTTCGTTGTCTTTTACAAGTCCGGAGATTGTATTGTCTTGTGCATATATACTGATAGAATGCACTAGCAAGAAAACTATGATTACGATTGGCTTCTGATTTCTGATGTAATCAGATACCGACAAAGCCATTCCTTGCAAAAGTCTGAAATAATGTTTTGAATAGTCTTTCATAATTTATCGATTTAATATGTATAAATTAGAATTTTCTCATGTTTTCGTTTTATTTTTTATTTGCTACGCAGCGTACTGGGTAAGCTGCTGCATTTCCGGCAAATTCGTTGTTGCTTATACTGTTGTCTGCGCCTATCCAACAAATGTATCGGTCCCAGGTCTGTCCGGGGCGTGTGATACTTGTGATATTGGCCGGCCACCAGATGATTTGTGCACCGGAATCTCTGTCACGGAAACCAGACTGCGGCCAGAAAATAGCACCTCTCATATTGTCTTTGTTTGCAAGAGCAGCTTCTTCTCTCGGGATACCTACAATGGCTCCGGGTACGAGGAAATGACTGTTTGTTGGTTCTGCCCAAATGAAATAAGGGTTCCCTGAGTTTCCAGTCAATCTTTGTATTTCTTCATATTCGGGAATTCTCCAGCCTTCCGGACAAGGATTCTTTTCAGCTCTCCAGCTTGGAATTCCGTCGTCGTATGCTCCCGTTCTGAAACCATTAGGTTTATTATTGTCTTCTTTCGGACTGGTGTTGGGATAGCCGATAGCTGAGTCATATTGATACAATAATCCTTTGGTGTCGGGAGATGCTGCAAAATATCCAGGTTGAGCAACATCGCTTTTCGCCCAGATCAGACCATTAATTTCAATTCCGAATCCTTGTTGTATGGTTATGTCTGAAGACAGGTTACCTGAACTGACCGTAATAGTAGCCATTCGCATTTCATTATCAGATACTTCTGACAAGTGAATGGTAATATTTCCTACGCCTTCTCCTGTATCATTTTTTAAAGTACACCAGGAGGCTGCTTCTCGATTGACTGTTGCTTGCCAGGTTCCTTTACATAATACTTTTACCTGATAGTCTCCTGCATTATTACTAATAGGGGCGATGTTTGCAGGTTCTGTTGCCAGTGAGGGCTTAGCTAGTTGGGTAATATGAATTTCTTTTGTTTCGTCACCGGCAGTTACAAGGAAAGTGGCAGTACGATCTTCCAGTACATTACTGTATTCGTCAATCCACAAAGTGAATATCCCATCTCCGTTTAGCACCGAAGGTAAAAGAAAGATCCACCCGGATTTGTCCGGTGAGTCGTAGGTAATGGTTGCTTTGGACGGCATATTGCAGAATACAGGTATGTTGATTGTATCTTTCTTACATTCAACTTGAATATTAGATTCTGCTTCTATTCTCAAGTTGGGAGAATCGTCATCTTTGCATCCTGTCAGGAATAGTATTGTGCATGCTATTCCTGTGATAAATAAATTTCTTTTCATTGTATTTTCTTTAGTAGGTTAAAACTTTATTCTATAGACTATACAAGGCTCCATGGCAAGCCGGTTATCGGGAGCTTCTGCTTTCTCTTCAGATACCCAGTTTCCGTCAATATCATAATGCCCTTTTTCTATGCTTTTTATTTGTATGTTCCTGAATACCATCTCATCACTTTTGGTGGAAGCAACAGTCAGGTGGTCATTATACTCTATCGCAAAGGCCACTCCACGAGATTTGGTACTCCATTTGATACCTGCGTGAGTAGTGTTTTTACTCTCGGAGGTTTGTTCCATTCCGTCATTACTCTTTAAGTTGAATCCCGCTATATCCAAATAATTTGCATTAGCGAGGTCTACCCATGCTTCTTTAAAGATTTTAAAGGCATCCACTATTTGCTGTGTATGTACCTTAGGAGTAAAGTCGGGATTGTAGATCCCTCGCAGTGTCCATTCTGTGAGGAATGGGTGAGGGGTAGTGATGACTTCGAATATCTCATATCCACAACCCAGACTGAATGCTTTTAAAGCGAGAAGGTCATTATTTGCATATTCACCTCCATTCTCTGCAATGTGTGCATAATTACCTTCAATCTTTCTCAATTGTCTGAGTTTTCCGTCTATAGCTTGGATGCTATTTTCGTAAGGATCTACTCCTACATAATCGATACCTTCAGTAATTGCAATAGCTGTACTTTTAGTTAGATATTCAGGATAGGTTGTTGTCTGATTTACCCGTGTGTAGCAATCGTATGGAGAACTTTTGACTACTTGTCCTAACTTGTCCAGCATGATTATTAGGTCGGGCCATATTTGCTCCGGTGTATACCCGTGTGCTTCGTTATGCCGGGTTGCCAGCATATCCGGTTCATTTTCAATTTGAATACCTATGACCGTGTGTTTTTGGTTATGTATATTGTCATAGTTGTAGATGGCTTCCATCATTTTTCCCAATGCCTTTGATTCACGCTCTACCAAAGCAGGTGTATTAGGTTTCAAGTAATAGTGCTTTCCTAACCATCCGTCAAAAGCAGCATCTGGTTTGAGATCGGGATAAGTCACAGGATCATTTACTATATACTCCGGTATATACCCCTCTACAGAATATCCGCACATATAACTACCAAACCATAAGATTTCCAGTTTCATCTGGTATTTGTCGCACAGTTCGATGTACTTTTCTACCAGTTCTGTGTTATAGATGTCTTTTTGCACTTCTATATCCCTCCAACCAACAGGAACTTGTATGACTAATATGTTCATATTAGCTGCCAGTTCAAAATACGGTTCCAGTTCATTTAGAGTTTTTTTATCTAATTGCAGGAAATAGTCTGTGCGCAGTTGGGCTCCTAACATTAAGAATGGCTTTCCTTCCACTATTAGTTTTTGAGGATGGACGGCAGGAGGTCGTTCAGGCTCATTAGTATTACTGCATGCTAGTATGGTAAGTAGGAAGCAGTATAACAAGATGTTGATAACTCTCATAATTTTACGTTTTTTGTTGATACAAGATTTTTGGTTTTAAAGCTTTTATTTCTCCTCCCCTCTTATCTTTGAGATAATAGAAAAAGAAAGCATAAAAGAGAGGGGCGGGAGTTCTTTTTTAATTAGCTCCGGAGATAATAATTGCTCCTAAACCGGATATAAACAGAACGAACATGCAGGCCAGAAGAATATTTACCGCACGGGAAGAGCCTTTGAATTCTTTCCAGATAAATATGCCCCACAAGGCTGCAATCATGGGTGCTCCTTGTCCTAGTGCGTAAGAAATAGCTGCACCGGCTTTTCCTGCTGCAATATAACTGAGAGCCGTACCCAATCCCCAAATAGCTCCTCCCAGCACTCCGACCATGTGTGTGCTGAACTTGCCTTGGAAATACTCCTTATAGCTCACGGGAGTACCTACAAACGGCTTTTTCATCACGATGGTATTGATAATGAAATTGCTTATGAAGATACCTATTGCGAATATAAAGAATGCTGAATATGGAGTAGCCATTGTGGGGGTAGGTGACTCAAAATTGTTCAAGTCCATGGCGGCAGCAACAAACCGATAGAAGAAAGACATCAGTACACCGGCTATAATGGCAATGATAATCCCTTTCTTATTGATGCTGCTTCCTTTCTGATTCATCTTTCCGGCAGCTATGGCATTAAAGATTATGGCTAATACAACGAGTGCCACACCACTGAACAGAATTACTGCATCACCTTTAGGCTCACCGAAATAATTGACGAAAACACCTAATACCAAGGCTATGCCGACTCCTAAGGGGAATGCTACCGTAAGCCCTGCCATAGAAACGGAAGCTGATAAGAGGATGTTGGACAGATTGAATATGACGCCTCCTGCAAAAGCGCTTGCATAGTTCTCCATACTGATCTGCTTCAAATCTTCAACAAAACCGCGTCCGGCATCTCCCGTACTGCCCAGGGTGAAACCTAAGAGGAGAGAGAAGGCAAGGATACCGATTACGTAATCCCAGTAGAATAATTCGTAACGCCAGGTTTTCCCGGCAAGTTTCTGTGTATTACCCCACGAACCCCAACAAAGCATCGTGACAACGCAGAAAATAACTGCTAATGAATAACTGTCGACTATAAACATGGTATTAGATTTTTAAATTACTATTTATAAAACATCAATTTCTTTACGATAGGGTAGGGAGGGCTGGGCTCCCATTCGGGTCACAGTGATGGATGCACATTTATTTGCGAATTTAACTGCATTCAACACATCTACATCTTCGGATAAAGCGACGCACAATGCACCGCAGAAAGTGTCTCCCGCTGCTGTAGTGTCTACGGCTTTAACTTTGGGTACGGGCACTTCATGAAATGTATCTTTCTCTTTAATCAGTGCTCCTTTGGAACCAAGAGTGATAACCACGATATCCACTCCTTTGGCACTGATAATATCCGCGGCTCTACGGGCGCTTTCCCAATCGGTCACTTTGATTCCCGAGAGTATTTCAGCTTCCGTTTCATTGGGAATGATCATATACAGGTTCTGCAATAATTTGTTGGAGAGTGCCCGGGCGGGTGCCGGATTCAGGATTACTTTGATACCCTGTTCGCTGGCTATCTGAGCGGCATATTCCACTGTTTCTATGGGAATTTCCAGTTGCATCAACAAAATGTCACCTTTTTCAATGGTAGGCTGTGCCTTCCGGATGTCTTCGGGACTCAATGAACCATTGGCTCCGGAAGCGATGGCGATGCTGTTTTCTCCATTCATATCCACCATAATTAGCGCTACACCTGAAGGAAGTGTGAGATCTGAATAGATATTTTCAACATGGATTCCTTCGTCTTCATATTGTTCTATGGAACGTTTGCCGAACAGGTCGTTTCCGGTTTTGGCAATGAAGTGTACATTCCCCTTTAGTCTGGCAGCAGCTACAGCTTGGTTGGCTCCTTTGCCTCCGGGATTCATCATGAAACTACCACCTATGATTGTTTCTCCCGGTACGGGAAGACGGTCAGCTTTGATGACCATATCTGTATTACAACTACCTATTACAATAATATTTTTGCTCATGGCTATTTTATTAGTTTAAGATTAAATAATCGGGAACTGTGCTTTCTTTTTCTATGCCAAAAGTATGCGATACATAATACATAAGCAAACAAAAAGAGCACAAATATAATACTGGTAAAATTATATAATTCTGTTAATTGATATATTAAATAATTGATATACATCTGTTTGTATTTGTATTAGATACTTTATTTTAATATTTGTAATATAGGTAAAAGCTATATTATTCCATGAAAAGATTGCTTTCTTTCGTTTTTTTCTCTACCTTGCTTTCGCTAAGATGTGTTTTTATAAATCTGCTAATGCTATGTTGAAGTCCGAATCACTCATTCAATTGATTAATAGTCTCACGAAACAAGAGAAGAAAGAGTTCTCCATGTATATATCCAATAAGCCGGAGAAAGATTATATTTTTCTTTTCAGGTTGATTGATGATAAGAAGATAAGCGATCCTGAGGAGTTGAAACAATGCTTTCTGAAAGCAAAACCTACTTCTTCTTTCAATACGGTGGTTATTTACCTGTTTGATCTGCTGATAGAGATATTGACAAAACTGAGAACAGAGCAGGATAGCTATTATCTGTTATTCAATGAGCTGCTGCATGCCAGGGTGTTGTATGAGAAATCAATGTATCAGGAGTGCTTCCAGGTACTGAAAAAAGTGAAGGAAAAAGCTGTCTATTATGAGAATCATTTTGCACTGCTTGTGGCGCAAAGGCTGGAACTGAATTATCTCTTGACTCTGGATTTCGAAGAGGTGGATGAAAAGAAGCTCCTGAACAAGCAATATAAGATGAATAATACCCTAAAGAATATCAGGCAGCTGAATGAACAGTCTTCATTGCATGAGTTATTGAAGTTGAGAATGCTTAATAGGGGAGCTTCACGATCATTGGAGGAAACACAGAAGTTGGATGATCTGGTGACGAGTGAGATCAGTATCGTGGCAAGTGCAGGCGTCGAAAACTTTGAGATAAAGAAAAACCACCAGCTTTTTCAGGCCAATTACTTTATGATGGTGGGAGATTACAGAGCAGCCTTCAATTCGTTTGTGGAACTGAACAAGCTGTTCGAGGAGAATACGCATCTGTGGAATAATCCTCCGGTATATTATCTGATGACTGTAGAAGGAATGTTAGAGAGTCTTCGCATTATGCATAATTATGAGGGTATGGATTACTTTATAGGGAAGTTGGAGAAACTGTCTTCACCGTCATCGAGTTTTCAGTTGAATGTAACTTATGTGATATTCATATACAGGCTATTTTCCTATATCGATAGAGGAGAGTTTGAACAGGCGGGTTTGTGGATTGCTGAACATCAGGCTTCACTGATTGATAAAATGGCCTTATTAAAAGAACAGCAACAGGCGGAAATGTCCTTGTATGTCGCCTTGATCCATTTGGGGAACGGGGAGTACAGGAAAGCCCGGAAACGGTTGAGTACGACTATCGGGAGAGGACACCTATATTCTCTGCCACTGTTTCGCACCATTAGGATCGTGAATGTGATGATTCATTATGAGTTGGGGGATGTAGACTATATCCAGTCCGAAGTTCGCTCTATTAAGCGGGAAATGTCCAAAAATAAAGGGTATAATCTGAAGGTAGAATCATTTCTGCTTAAATTTCTGAATTACTCTTTCGTTGATACGAATCGGAAAAAGCGAGCGAGAATATGGGAAAGCATGGCGGAAGAGGTTCATACTTTGTATGCGGATAAATATGAGACTCAGATTTTACGTAAGTTCGATTTTGTGGCATGGGTTGAGGCCAAGATATTTGAAGTTCCCTTAAGTGATATTCTGAAGCGGGAGCATGCCTCGAAGAGTAAGTGGCAACGTAAATAGTGTAAATGAGGATGCATCAGAATCGTGTCTGATACATCCTCATTTTTCTTTTATTTCTGTGTTTTCTTCTTTCCGTAGAAGAACATGAAATACACTCCTATGATTACAAACGGAACACTGAGCCATTGTCCCATATTCAGTGACATGCTATTCTCGAAATCTACCTGATTCTCTTTCAGGAATTCTACGAAGAAGCGGAATACAAAAATTTCTGTCAGACAGAGTCCGAAGAAGAAACCACGATGCAGCTTCTTGCCGTAATTCTTATACAGGAAAATCATCAGCAGGAAGAAAATGAAGTAGGCGATTGCTTCGTAAAGCTGTGCCGGATGCCGGGGAAGCATATCTACCCGTTCGAATACAAATGCCCAAGGCACATCGGTCGCTTTGCCGATAATTTCAGAATTCATCAGATTGGCAAGGCGGATGAAGCAGGCGCAGATAGGAGTTGCTACGGCAATCATGTCCAATACGTCCATATAGTGCATTTTCATCTTGCGGCAGTACAGCCATAGGGCTATCATCAGCCCCAGCGTGCCTCCATGACTGGCGAGACCTGCATAGCCGGTCCATTTCCAACCTCCATCGGGCAGGAACTGTATAGGCAATATCATTTCCCAGAAATGATGAAGATAGTATTCCGGCTGATAGAACAGGCAATGTCCCAGGCGTGCTCCGATGAGGATGCCGAAAAAGCAGTAAAAGAACAGCGGTTCAAACTTGTCATCGCCGATTTTTTTGTCTCTGTACTGGTAGCGGACTACGAAATAGGAACAGGCGATACCGATGACCCATAACAGACCGTAATAGCGTACGGGAATATGACCGAACAGATTGAATAGTTCGGGGTTTGGGTCCCAATTGATGCTGAGTAATGGAAGCATAATATATTTTTTTATTAAGTTTATTGTTTCAACTTCTGAACTTCTCCGCCACCATCCGATACGTCGGAATGTCGATTCCTTGTTCCTCAGCAGCAGTAATCATATCGAATAGCAGTCCTTGTACTTCGCTTTCATGTCCTTTGGCTATATCCTTCTGCATGGAGGCGGTACTTTCCGGGGCAAGTTTATCGATTACTTTGAGGTTATACTCCACAATGTCTTCTTTGAACTCAATACCCAATTTCCGGCCCAAAGCGGCACTTTCTTCTGAAAGACCAATGAATGTATCCCGAACCTTACCGGGCTTTTGTACTTCGCCCATAGGCACATCGTAATAAGCTCCGGTAACAGCCATGGCAGAGATGAAAGACCACTTCACAAAGGTATCCCGATTGATGTCCGGAGATATCTCTGCTTTGATGCCACTTTCTTCTAAATCCTGCCGAACAGCCTCCAACGTTCCACGGGGAACAACCGTGCCTTTATGTGCTCCGTAAACCAAGCGGAATATCTTTCCCATCTGGGTAATTTCACCTTTACCTGATACGAAACCGACAATGTAAATACAGCCGTCCAGTACCGTTACTCCGGGTACAAGGCGCTGAATGCGCGGGCCTGTCCCATATACATTGAGAATAGGGATGACAATAGTGTCTTTATGCGATACACGCTTGATCAGGTCAGTGATAGAATCAACCGAATAGCCTTTGACACATACGAAAATGACATCGGCACTGCCGTTATATTCTTCGGCAGTATATGCTTTTACCGGTAGTGTATGTTCACCTTTCAGATCAGAGTGCAGACGCAATCCATGTTCGCGTATGGCAGTCAAGTGTTCGCCGCGGGCTATACAAGTCACATCTTTCCCGGCAAGAGAAAGAAAAGCGGCGATACTGCCTCCTACGCCGCCTGTACCGGCTATGAGATATTTCATAACCTGTAATTAATTATACGTTAAACCGGAAGTGCATGATATCGCCATCCTGCACTATGTATTCTTTTCCTTCCACGCCCAGCTTTCCGGCTTCTTTTACAGCAGCTTCGCTGCCATATTGCAGAAAGTCTTCGTACTTGATAACTTCAGCGCGAATGAATCCCTTCTCAAAGTCTGTATGGATAACGCCGGCGCATTGCGGAGCTTTCCAGCCTTTTTCATACGTCCAGGCACGTACTTCTTGTACACCGGCAGTGAAGTAAGTTTGCAGGTTCAGCAGGCTGTAGGCTGACTTGATGAGGCGGCTTACACCTGACTCTTCCAGTCCTACTTCTTTGAGGAACATCTGGCGATCCTCATAAGTTTCCAGTTCGGCAATATCCGCTTCTGTTTTGGCGGCTACCACCAATATTTCGGCATTCTCATCCTTGACGGATTCCCGTACCATATCTACGTATTTATTACCTTTTACAGCACTTGCTTCATCTACGTTGCATACGTACATCACAGGTTTGGAAGTCAGCAGGAAGAGTTCGCGGGCAAGTTTTATCTCATCTTTAGTTTCAAAGACTACGGTGCGTGCTGATTTGCCTTGCTCCAGTGCTTCTTTGTACTTTACCAGTACGTCATAGGCCAGTTTAGCGGTCTTGTCTCCACCGGTCTGCGCTTGCTTTTGTACTTTCTGTATGCGTGACTCGATGGTTTCAAGGTCTTTCAGTTGAAGCTCATAATCGATGATTTCCTTGTCACGTACGGGGTTTACACTTCCGTCTACATGTGTCACGTTTTCGTCGTCGAAGCAACGCAGCACATGGATGATAGCGTCTGTTTCTCGGATATTTGCGAGAAATTTATTACCTAATCCTTCACCTTTGCTGGCACCTTTTACCAATCCGGCGATATCCACGATTTCCACTGTAGTGGGGACAATTCGTTGCGGATGTACCAGGTCGGCGAGCTTATTCAAGCGCTCATCGGGTACGGTGATTACACCTACATTCGGTTCTATTGTACAGAAAGGAAAGTTTGCTGCCTGCGCTTTTGCGTTTGACAGACAGTTGAAAAGTGTTGATTTACCTACGTTCGGCAAACCAACAATACCACATTGTAAAGCCATTATCTATTTTGTTATTACTTATTTTCTTGCTGCAAAGATAGGTATTCTTCTGTTTATCTGATAAAAGATTAGGTTTTAATTAACGTTGTCCTATGTCTTTCAATGCTATGTAGCGTTATTCTGTATATTGTTTCCATATATCTATATGGAAATAGACAGGCAATATAAAGGTACTTTCTACACACAAACCTCTTTGTCTGGCAGGCTTCCAAGCTGGCATGGAAAGAACGAGGCGTTTTGCCTCTTGATCCAGCATCGGTGATACACTCCGGAGGATTTTAGGATCGGTAGCTTTACCCTTTTCATCAATAGTGAACTGTATTAGTACTTCTCCTTCTTCTCCTTGCTTAAAAGCTTCCTGAGGATATTGTTGGTTTTCTTTGAAGAATTTGTATAAAGCTTCTTCACCATCTGGGAAATAGGCATCTGCATATACAAGTTCAAACGTACCATCACGGTCGTCTTCATAAGGTTCACCTTTTTCAATGATTTTCTTATCTTTTCTTACATGTACATTTTTCAATCTTTGAATACGTGGTTGCATTTGTACTATGAAGCCGGTAGTATCTTTCTCCTGTAATTGTCTGTATGCATCTTCTTTTCCTGCATAGGTAAAGTATAGGGTTTCTTTAGGTTTGGCATCTATGTAGAAATTTCCGTTTGAGTCTGAAATTGTTCCACGCATACTTCCGGGTATGTAGATACTTACCTTGGGGAGAGCGTTGTTATCTGTATCCACAACCTTTCCCTTAAAGAATATCCTGTCTGGATTAAGTGGTTCAAAAGGTCTGATTTGCGCTTTCAAAAATGAGGGAAAGGATAGTAATATGCCAAGTATGGCATTATAATAAAGTGCTTTCATTATTGGAGGTTTAATTGTTTTTTTCTTCTGAAAATAATTTGTTGAATGTTTTTTTGAGCAACTCTTCGTTTAGGATAATAGTTTGTAGTTCTTTCAGGCGTTCTGTATTCTTGGAGTCTGGAAGCCAGAGCTTCAGATATCCTCCAGGCGCATATTTGTCCATTAAATGCTGATGAAAACGTTGATAGTGCCATTCTTTATCTGCTTCTGGTTGTTGTTTCAGTCCGTATTGTACCGTGCGGCGTAGAGTGATAGTGGGGTCAATCACGCGATCTGCTTCTGCGACTATTTTTCCGTAAATACTCCGAGGTTCATGGTCCGTAGATGCCCGATGATCTTCTACCGCTTCTTTCATTGTTTCTATTTCTATTTCATTAAACCATTGGCGGAGAGTGACATCTTGCTTCAGAATCTCACCTGAAATTAGGTGATGTGTAGCACGATCATGACAAAGCCCGGTGTCGTGGTAAGCGGCAATAGTATATGCCATACTTTCATTTACATCATACTGTTTGGCAAGTGAAAGGCTCTCTTCTATAACGGCCTGTACGTGCGAGAGGTTATGAGCCTTGTCGAACTTCTCATAACGTGGAATGATTTCTGTTTCAATGTAGTGGGTGAGGTTGGCAGGTATCATAAATAGATGTTTTTTTTGAAAGGCAAAGTTATGAAAAAGAGGTTGTGTCAAAACGTTGGCACAACCTTTTTCTATAATTTATAGTCCTGTTA
>OHGX01000430.1_pt1 | contig 26831 bp, 25 predicted proteins | sample 1567841 | NCBI WGS metagenome assembly OHGX01 (sample SAMEA3879587, study PRJEB24766) | human gut metagenome | biome: human-associated habitat; feature: feces | place: USA | collected 1985/1987 | reverse complement strand
GCGGTACGCGAGCTGGGTTCAGAACGTCGTGAGACAGTTCGGTCCCTATCCGGCGCGGGCGCAGGATATCTGAGAGGAGCCGTCCTTAGTACGAGAGGACCGGGACGGACTGACCTCTGGTGTACCGGCTGGCATGCCAATGCCATGGCCGGGTAGCCAAGTCGGGCAGGGATAAACGCTGAAGGCATCTAAGCGTGAAGCCCCCCTCAAGATGGGATATCCCACTGAGCAATCAGGTAAGACCCCTTGAAGACGACAAGGTTGATAGGCTGGAGATGTAAGTACAGCAATGTATTCAGTTGACCAGTACTAATAGGTCGAGGGCTTAACCGAAGAAAGAAACGGATAGAAAGAGAGTGCCTGAGGAGTTATCCGAAGGTAAGGATGTAAAAGATAATTTAATGTGCAGTTTTGAAGGGTCAATTACTTCATAGGGGTGTGGTGAAGTGGTATCATAGGGGTCTCCAAAACCTTTGGTGGGAGTTCGATTCTCTCCACCCCTGTTAATTAAAATATATCGCTAAGGCTTTTACGAAGCTTTAGCGATTTTTTTGCAGTAGAATGTTTTATAAGATTTTATACGGAATAGTCAGCGATTTTATTGTCAGCGATTTTAGAGAGAATTTAACAGCATGTACAGACAAAAACATGAATGCAATGAGCAGCTTCGGGAGTATCTGAATGGCTGCCTTAAAGATGTTATCCAAGAAGCAGTTGCTGCCGGAATCCCAATACAGGAGATAGAGCCGGAGGTTGTAATTAATACAAGGGCAAAGTCTTTTTGGGGACGATGTACGGCAGTTATCAGCCGGTCTGCAGCATCCACAGTATATGGAATAGAAGTTACGACAAGGCTGATTGGTACTGATGAATCCAGTATTAAGAATACACTGATGCATGAAGTGATTCATACATGTAAAGGATGCATGAATCACAGTGCTCTTTGGAAAAGGTATGCATCAATTGTTAATGAGAAGTATGGTTATAATGTCAAGCGTGTTACATCATCCGAAGAAAAGGGGATTGATGGGCTTGAATCCTCAACCGGAGCATCGGACATTGCTGGTAGCACTGGTGATGGTTCATTCGGCAGAAATGCAATCAGCAGGCGCAGGACAATGCCGGTAAAGTACATTGCGACATGCACGAGCTGTGGCAGATCGCAGGGCTATAAAAGAGCCGGCAAGGTAGTTACAAGACCTCAGAATTACAGGTGCAGGTGCGGAGGCAGGATTGTTATCAGAAGTCTTTAACAAATTGTTCTATGGCATCCCGCAATTTTGGATGACGTATAACAAAATGAATTGCCGGTGAATTACATTTGGATATAAGAACCCAGCAGCCTTCATGTATGTGTATCTGAAGATTACGGAATATATGCGATGAGGTGATATTAAGAGAGTAATTACTGTGTGAGGCGGCATATTCCCGGCTTTCTTTAATGTGCCGGCAGTATTCGTTATAGTCATAATAAATATTATTATCGTGAAACATCCCTGAGAGTGAGAGCATTACCGGGTATTGTTCAAACTCTTCAGAATTTACATATGAAATATCAATATTAACAATATTATTCTCAAGAATAGTTTCAACGGATCTGCGTTGCAGGGCAGCATATTGCAATATACGTTGTCTTGTGGCCGGATCCGTATTATTATGCTCAAGTATTGAATTGAGAAGTGAATCGCTTATTGTATACAAAGGTGGAGATGACATTATATCATGCCTTGTTCCATCGGTGGTTATATATGACGTGAGGAATGCCTGCATTTTGGCAGAGTCGATGCAGGTATATATGTTCATAAGCGGGAGTGCAGTATCAAGAAGGTTTTTTGCGCGTGTGCGGCCATAATTGATGTCCTCTTTTGTTTTGGAGATGTAATAGCGCCCGTCACTATGGTGTCCGGATATTGCTTCACCACTGATGACTGCTGCACCCGATACACGCAGAAAATGTAGAAATACATCATTCTGGCATCCTTTAAGATAGTAAGGAGATACCTGGCCCGTCATATATAGAGGAATCCAGCTTTCCAGCCCAAGAATAAGCTCATCAAGCGAACGATCCAGATTATGTACAATATTTATATGGAGTCCCTTTTTTAGGAGCATGGCCATGCCAAACATCCATTTCTTAGCAAAATCAAGATCTTTTGCCATCTCAGCCATCGGCATATCACTGTACATTGTTACATCAGCATCCGAGCGAGATGTGACTGTAGCTTTCAGAAAATCAAGTTCGCAGCCCATCATTTCATTTATTCCGTAACAGAAACGGGATGTACGGAGTTGAAAAGGCATTGCAGGAATAGTTAATTTATCAAAATGAAAAATCTTGGTGTACGCATTCAAATCGAATTCATCAAGACTGTCAAGAAAATGACTCACACTGTTGAATGCAGATGAATGCTGCTGATTGGTCAAAAGCCAGTCATATATTTTTTGATAGCGGATATTATGGTCCGATATATCGGAAGTACTGCATTCCAAAAGATCAGCAAGAACATTCATGTTGTGTACGGTTGTCAATTCACCGGCAACATATGCTGATAAGGCAGATGCAAACCCTATAGCGTCTGAAGGCTGTCTGGCTCCGTTGCGGAAGCGGAAAAGTGTTGAGGAATCATAGTTGGTATATGAACTCAGTCTGCTGATGCTTATGTCAAGTACATCAACGAGCACACGGAAATTCCGCTGAAGATACTGCTTATCGGCATTAGAGCCTGAGGCATAGTCTTCGCACTGTGTGAAAGACTGCATTAAGCTGTCATAATCAAAGTTATAATTATTATCTGACAGGGATTTGTAATAATTACGCTCAAGTGCAATATCGTGAAGTGCTTTACATATTTTGTCTAATGTATCGGAGTCCGGGGCGGGAATGCGTTCGCCGGAACGATATCTGCTGAATGTTGAAGCAGATATTGATGATTTGTCGCAGATATCTTTTGCCATGCAGTCAAGTTCTCTTATGTAATCATTAAGCTGGTCACAAAATCTCATATTGCCTTGTCTCCTTTGAAGGTTCATATACTGATTATACAGTATAAATGCATAGTCTTAAAGTTCATATCTGCATTAGTTTCCATTATGGCAGTTGCCATATCTGTCAACTTGGTTGCCGCAGATTATATGTATTTATATAATTTACATAAAGAATACGAAATGGAGGTACGACAGTATGGATATTAAAAAAGTTAAGAGCGGAACAATGGCAGGATTAGCAATATTTATGGCAGCCGGCGTCGGGCTGGCACCGGTAACTGATGTCAGGGCAGGGGAGCTGAAAGATGAGATTAATGTATACGCTGATAGTCAGAAAAGCGGTTACAGGCATACTTATCATACAAATGTAAAAGGATCAGCAGAAATACTTGTAAAGTATGTAAATGATGATGGGACTGTGTATGAGAATAAGAATAATTCTGTAAATTATGAATCGGGATTTATTGCAGGAAATGTCTCGGATGAGCAGATTAAGGCAGAACTGGAGGCATATCATGACAAAGTTTATACGGCTCTGAATGGAATGCATGATGTAAAATTACAAAATAGCAACAAACAGCTGATATTTGACCATTTTGAAGGCAGCAACATATTAGATGATGAGACTCAGGGGGAAAGTGGACAGAATGTATTGGATGTTCACGAATATCAGATATATCAGGTTAATGAATCCTATGAAGCATCAGTAAGAAGAATGAATACTGTAAGTGTTGATGGTGCAACCGTAAGTTACAGCAGCAAGGATAAGCCGGCAGCAGCTGCAAAGGCAGCGGGAACTAATGCGGAAGGATTTGATGTTGCATGTGAGGGCTGGGAGAAGATGGAAAAGACAGATTATGGCCTTGAACCATCAGAATTCTGGTATTCAGATGACAGCAGATATATTCCTTCGGCAAAGAGATTAACAGAATTTGAAGAGGGCAGCAGCTATATTTACAGCCTTGTACTTAAGGCGAAAGACGGATATTGCTTTGCTGATGATGTTAAGCTTAAGCTTAATGGCAAAGATACAAAGTACGGAATCCTGACTGTAAGCAGCGATAAAAAGACCTGCTATTGTGAAGCTGTTGTTACTTTAAATGTAAAGGCAGGAGGAGAAGAACCGGGAAGCAAAGATGATACGAACGGCGAAGGCAGTGCAATTACAGGAGATAATGATAGTATAGAAGATATGTATGATGACGATACCTCAAATGATGATTCACAGACAGGTGATAAAATATATATTGCATCGGGCAGTCCGTATGCAGCATTTGCCGATATTGCTATAGTTGTAAGTAATGCAGATTCCGGAGCCTATGCGTATGCAGAACCCGTAAAGGCGGCAATTCAGGCAGCTATACCGGATTACAGGATATTGACATATCTTAATATCGCAACGGATGCGGCCCGTGGAAATATAAGCATGGCAACACCGGTTGAATGTCTTATGGCTAATCCGGGAATTATAACAGGAGATTCAGGGCAGTTAAAAAAATATTATCTGGTTTATTGCAACAACGGAATAATACAGCTGCTTCCTAATATTTCCGATACACCGTTTATAATAACGTCACCATTGTGTGGCAGCGGTAATTACGCAATTGTAATGAAGAAGTAATCAAAATGCCGGCAAAAGGCATATAAAAGCCGACAAAAGTAAAATTACCTCTTCCAATTTTCTGAAAAATGTATATAATAGTGAGAAGAGGAAGACCGCTCGTCCACAATAAGAGAGCGGTATAAGAAAGGAGCTTATATTATTATGAGTACAATGGCAGACAAATTTGAAGAGCTTGGAGTAATTCCTGTAGTAGTTCTTAACGATGCTAAGGATGCACTTCCACTTGCTAAGGCATTATATGAAGGTGGACTTCCATGTGCAGAGGTTACATTCCGTACAGCAGCAGCTGAGGAGTCAATCCGCCTTATGCATGAGGCATATCCGGATATGGTACTTGCAGCCGGTACAGTTCTTACTACAGAGCAGGTTGACCGTGCAGTAGCAGCAGGCGCTTCACTTATCGTTAGCCCTGGATTCGATCCTGAGATCGTAGATTACTGTATTTCAAAGAATATTGAGGTTGTTCCTGGTATCGTAACACCATCAGAGCTTGCTCAGGCAGTTAAGCGTGGTCTTACAAGAGTTAAGTTCTTCCCTGCTGAGGCAGCTGGCGGACTTAAGATGATCAAGGCTATGTGTGCAGCTTACACAACAGTAAGAATTATGCCTACAGGCGGAATCAACGCAAAGAATATCTCAGAGTACCTTGAGTGCGACAAGATCTTCTGCTGCGGTGGTAGCTGGATGGTTAAGGGTGACCTTATCAAGGCTGGCGAGTTTGACAAGATTAAGGATATGACAGCAGAGGCTGTAGCTCTTGTTAAGAAGATTCGTGGCTAATTACTTATAAGGATTAATCAATTATAGAGATTTATTGATTATCAATCCCTCTGGAAGATGTGTTGTATTACAGGCAGCTTTCAGAGGGAATTTTTTGAATATGGAACGGAGATTAGTGTAAAAAATACAGATTGATATCTGATTTTTCACACGCAGGATTTGTGCCCGCACAAACCTGAGATGCCCTGGAAAACGGGCAGGAACGGAGATATGATGAATCTTGTAATCCTTACGGGACCTACGGCAGTCGGTAAGACGGCAACATCGGTAGAACTTGCAAAACGTATCGGTGGAGAGATAATAAGCGCCGATTCGATGCAGGTATATAAGCATATGGATATCGGAACGGCTAAGATTATGCTGGAAGAGATGCAGGGAGTAAGGCATTTTCTTATAGATGAATATGAGCCTGACGAAGAATTTAATATAGTTAAGTTTCAGGCAGGGGCAAAGCAGGCAATAGAAGAGATTACCGCAAGAGGACATATACCGATTATTGCGGGTGGAACCGGATTTTATATACAATCGGTACTGTATGACGTGGATTTTGATTCTGCAGCGGATGCCGCGTCAGATAATAAGACAGATATTGATGGCAATGAAGAAGCAAAAGCGTACCGCGCGAAGCTGCAGGAGAGGGCAGAAGCCGGAGAACAGGCAGTGCTTCATAAGGAACTTGAAGCAGTGGATCCTGTATCAGCAGAGAACATCCACCCTAATAATGTTAAAAGAGTTATAAGGGCACTTGAATATTACTACCAGACCGGTGAGCCGATATCCAGACATAATGAAGAACAGAGAAATAACAGTTCGCCGTATAATTTTGTATATTTTGTACTTAATGATGACAGAGAGAAGCTGTATAAGAGAATTGATGCAAGAGTTGATAAGATGTTTGAAGCAGGACTTGTTGATGAGGTGAGGATGCTAAGAGACATGGGGTATGACCGTTCATATGTATCTATGCAGGGAATCGGCTATAAGGAGGTCCTTGATTATCTTGATGGCATTTGTACTCTTGAAGAGGCTGTTTATATAATAAAACGTGACACCAGACATTTTGCCAAGAGACAGCTTACATGGTTTAGGCGTGAACGTGATGTGACATGGGTGAACCGGCAGGATTTTGGTAATGACGAAGCGATACTTGACTTTATGATTAATAAATTGCATGATAAAGGAATTATTGAAATGTGATTGCGTCAGAAGTGATTGCATGAAAAGTAATTGCAGTTAGAACAGGAATGGAGAATTTGTAATGAATGCAGAACAGTTAGAAAATATGGGAAAAATGTATGAGTCTATGGGGCTTTCAAGGGAGCTTCTTGATTATTCAAAGAAGATTGCTGACAGTCTTAAGCCGAGATTTGATGCCATAGATGAGATTGCGGAGTATAACCAGATGAAGGTTATTGCAGCAATGCAGAAGAACAGGGTATCAGCAGAGCATCTCTACGGAACAACCGGTTACGGATATAATGATGCAGGCCGTGAGACGCTTGAGGCAGTATATGCCGATATCTTCCATACGGAGGATGCACTGGTAAGACCACAGATTACATGTGGAACGCATGCACTTAATGTGGCACTTGCAGCTAATTTAAGACCGGGAGATGAGCTTATGTCACCTGTCGGCAAGCCATATGATACTATGGATGAGATTATAGGAATAAGACCATCCAAGGGAAGCCTTGCCGAGTATGGAATAACATATGCACAGGCAGATCTTAAGCCTGACGGAAGCTTTGATTATGATGCAATAAAGGCGGCAATCAATGAGAGAACAAAGCTTGTGACGATACAGCGTTCTAAGGGTTATGCGCAGAGACCGACACTTTCGGTAGAACGTATAGGAGAGCTTATAGCATTTATAAAATCAATAAAGTCTGATGTAATATGCATGGTAGACAACTGTTACGGAGAATTTGTACAGACGATAGAACCGAGTGATGTCGGGGCTGACCTGATTGTCGGTTCTCTTATTAAGAATCCGGGCGGCGGACTTGCTCCGTGCGGAGGATATATTGCCGGTAAGAAGGAGTATGTTGAGCAGGCAGCTTACAGGCTTACATCTCCGGGACTTGGCAAGGAGGTTGGTGCTACGCTTGGAGTTAACCAGTCATTCTTTCAGGGACTTTTCATGGCACCGGTAGTTACTGCAGGAGCGCTTAAGGGAGCAATATTTGCGGCTAATCTGTATGAAAGGCTCGGATTTAAGGTTATTCCTAACGGAAGTGAGCCGAGATTTGATATTATTCAGGCGATTGAGCTTGGCTCTGCCGAGGGACTTATCGCATTCTGCAAGGGTATTCAGGCAGCGGCACCGGTTGACAGCTATGTTACTCCTGAACCATGGGATATGCCGGGGTACGATTCGGAGGTCATTATGGCAGCAGGTGCATTCGTACAGGGCTCATCGATTGAACTCAGTGCAGATGGTCCGTTAAGAGAGCCATATTCAGTATTCTTCCAGGGAGGACTTACATGGTACCATGCAAAGCTTGGTATTATGATGAGCCTTCAGAAGATGATTGATGCAGGAGTGGTGACATTGCGATGAGAGATAATCTTAAGAAAATGTTTTCGTATTATAAGCCGTACATGAATGTGTTCATTGCAGACATGTTCTTCGCATTTGGTGCTGCGGCTGTAGCACTCTCGATTCCCATAATAATAAGATATATAACATCAACGGTCCTGTATTATGATGATGCAATGGCATTCAGGACTATTGCAGAGCTGGGAGTGCTAATGGTTGTGCTCGTTGCTGTCCAGTGCTGGTGTAATTTCTTTATATCCAATTACGGACATGTTATGGGAGCACGTATGGAGTATGATATGCGTGCGGAGGTATTTGCACATTACCAGAAGCTTTCATTCTCATTCTTTGATAATCAGAAGGTTGGACAGCTTATGGCAAGAATCACAACGGATTTGTTTGACATAAGCGAACTTCTGCATCACGGTCCTGAGAATATTGTGATATCTCTTATTAAGATAACCGGTGCATTTATAATTCTTATGACAATCAGCCCGTATCTGGCGATTGCTGCATTTGCACTGGTGCCGTTTATGTTTGTGTATGCATATGTGTTCAACAGGAAGATGAAACGTGCATTCAGACGCAACAGGGAAGAGATTGCGGGAATTAACGCACAGATAGAAGATAATCTGTCGGGAATGCGTGTTGTTAAGTCTTTTGCCAATGAGGATATTGAAAAAGAGAAGTTTGCAATAGGCAACAACGGATTTCTTGCAGCCAAAAGAGAAAGCTACAGATACATGGGCGGATATCAGGCCGGACTCAGCTCATTTACAATAATGATTCAGGTTGTTGTAATTATTGCAGGCTCTGTATTCATTAAGAAGGGGCTTGTGAGCATTACAGACCTTGTTACATTTATCCTATATATTAATGTATTCACAGACCCGATTAAGACGCTGATTGACTTCACTGAGCAGTTCCAGAACGGTTATTCGGGCTTCGAGAGGTTCATGGAGATACTTAATATTGAACCGGACATAGCAGACAGACCGGATGCAAAGACCATAAGCAATGTACGCGGTGAGATTGAATTTGATGATGTATCATTCAAATATGAACAGGATACGCAGACGGTTCTCAATCATATTAATCTGAAGGTCAGTGCGGGTGAATATGCAGCACTCGTAGGTTCTTCGGGAGCGGGCAAGACAACGCTTTGCAGCCTGATACCGAGATTTTATGATGTTACAGAAGGCTGTGTTAAGCTTGACGGTACTGACGTAAGGGATATTAAGCTTAAGAGCCTGCGCGGTAATATCGGAATAGTGCAGCAGGATGTGTATCTTTTTGCAGGAACTGTATTTGAGAATATCAGATATGGAAAGCCTGATGCAACGAGGGAAGAAGTTATTGAGGCGGCAAAGAATGCCAATGCACATGAATTTATCATGTCACTTCCGGACGGGTACGATACCGATATCGGGCAGAGAGGCGTTAAGCTGTCCGGAGGCCAGAAACAGAGACTTTCAATAGCAAGGGTATTTTTGAAGAATCCTCCGGTACTTATATTTGATGAGGCAACATCAGCACTTGATAATGAGAGTGAGAAGGTTGTACAGGAGTCACTTGAGAAGCTTGCAAAGAACAGAACAACGCTTGTCATCGCGCACAGACTGTCAACAATTAAGAATGCGGGGAGAATACTTGTGCTTACTGATGACGGAATTGCGGAGGAAGGCACACATGATGAACTCATAGCCAAAGCCGGAATATACAGGCATCTGTATGAGCTGCAGTTCAGGGAATGAGTTACGGAACAGAGATATTTGCAAAATTATGCTTGCAAAACAGACTTCTATATGTTATTTTAGAATAGTTGTGAAAAGAAGAGATGGTCCTCTGTTACGCAAGTATTACGAACATCAAGATTATTAAGGAGGTCACACATGAGCGACATTATTAAGGAAATCGAGTCTGCACAGCTTAAGGCAGAGGCTCCACAGTTCAACGTAGGTGATACAGTAAGAGTATCAGCTAAGATTAAGGAAGGCAACAGAGAGAGAATCCAGGTATTCGAGGGTACTGTTCTTAAGAGACAGGGAACAGGCGTTCGTGAGACATTCACAGTAAGAAAGAATTCTAACGGCGTTGGCGTTGAGAAGACATGGCCTGTACATTCTCCAATCGTTGAGAAGGTTGAGGTTGTTCGTCATGGTAAGGTTAGAAGAGCAAAGCTTAACTACTTAAGAGAGAGAACAGGTAAGAGCGCTAAGGTTAAGGAACGTGTAACGAGATAATTCCTGCCGGATTTTATTAATAAGTGTCTGCGTGAGGCAGACTGAAAAGGGACATATACTTAAGACGGGTATTTGTCCCTTTTTGTAATATAAGAGAGGGACAAAGCTATGAGCGGTTTCAGAAGAAGATACAAAGAGAATACGACACTTCAGCGGATGGCAAAACTGATTGCTGACACGATAATTGTTATATGTGCAGCGTATATGGTTATGGCACTTCTTTGTACAAGGGCACATATTATAGGTAATTCGATGAATGACCTTCTTAGCAACGGACAGACGGTGCTTATTAACAAGCTGCCGTATGCATTTACATCGCCAAAGAGGTATGATGTTATAGCATTTGAAGCATCGGGAGTAAGCTCATCGAGAATATATGTGAAGCGTGTCATAGGACTGCCGGGAGAGACAGTACAGATTAAAGACGGTAAGGTATATATTAACGGAAAGCAGCTTGAGGATGATGTCGTAGATTCAGACATACTTACGGCGGGACTTGCTGCAGAACCTGTTATACTTGGAATGGATGAATATTTTGTACTGGGTGACAACCGTAACAACAGTGAGGACAGCAGATTTTCCAATATAGCAATGGTGAAGAGAGATAATATTATCGGAAGCGTGTGGGCTGTAATGTCACCGCTCAGAGATTTTAAATTTATATAGAGAAAAGGAGCAGATGATGAACTACCAGTGGTATCCCGGTCATATGACCAAGGCAAAGAGAATGATGGAAGAGAATATCAAGCTTATTGACCTCGTTATTGAGATAGTTGATGCGAGAATTCCTTTGAGCAGCCGTAATCCTGATATTGATTCTCTTGCAGTTAACAAATCAAGAATGATACTTCTTAATAAATGTGACTTAGCATCCGATAAAGTTAATGATGAATGGGTCAGATATTTTACTGACAGGGGCTTCATTGTGCTTAAGATTAATGCGAAGAACGGAACCGGAATACGCAATGTCAATCCGATGATTCTTGAGGCATGCAAAGAAAAGATTGAAAGAGACAGACGCAGGGGGATAAAGAACCGCCCGGTGCGCTGTATGGTTGTCGGAATACCTAATGTAGGCAAGTCAACATTTATCAATGCAATCGTAGGAAAGGCATGTACAAAGACTGGCAACAAGCCGGGGGTTACCAAGGGCAAGCAGTGGATTGCACTCAGTAAACAGATTGAGCTACTGGATACACCGGGAATTCTGTGGCCTAAGTTCGATGACGAGAAGATTGGCATGAACCTCGCATTTATCGGTTCAATCAATGATGAGATTCTTCATATGGATGAGCTTGCATGTTCACTGATTAAGATTCTTCAGAGTGATTATCCAGGAACACTTGCGTCAAGATATGGAATTGAGGAGACAGCAGAGGAAGCGCCGCATGATATCCTTGCAAAGGCGGCAGTGGCAAGAAGCTGTATAAGAAAGGGCGGAGAGCCTGATACTGATAAAGCGGCTGATATGATAATTGATGATTACAGAGCAGGACGTCTTGGCAGGATATCGCTTGAGCGTCCGGAAGATGGAGACATTCTTAATGGATGAGGCAAAAAGACAGGCAAAGCTTGAAAAAGAGCGTGAGAGAATAGAAGCACTCTGTGAATTTGAAAAGGAATACGATTACTGCCAGTATATATGCGGAATTGATGAAGTGGGAAGAGGACCGCTTGCAGGACCGGTTGTGGCAGGAGCGGTTGTACTTCCGAAGGGCTGCCGCATATTGTATATTAATGATTCCAAGAAGCTGAGTGAGAAGAAGCGCAATGAGCTGTATGAGGTTATATCCGGAGAAGCTGTAAGCGTTGGAATAGGAATTGCGTCGCCTGAGCGTATAGACGAGATTAACATTCTTCAGGCTACATATGAGGCAATGCGTATGGCAATCAGCAAGTTGAGCGTTGTGCCTGACATACTGCTTAATGATGCTGTTACGATTCCGCAGGTTGATATACGGCAGGTTCCGATCATAAAGGGCGATGCTAAGAGTATAACTATAGGTGCTGCAAGCATTATGGCAAAGGTAACGAGGGATGCCATGATGACAGATTATGACAGCATCTATCCGGAATACGGTTTTGCACGCAACAAGGGATACGGAACGAAAGAGCATATTGCGGCACTTAAGGAGTTTGGCCCATCACCGATTCACAGACATACATTTATTAAGAACTTTGTTAAAGAGGTTTAACAGAAAGTAAAGGAAGATAATGATTAATGTCAATGGACATAATGACAGGCAGATGTACAACGGACAGGCGCAGGGAGGGGTTAATGCCGATGCATCGGGCAATGTACATGTAAGTGCAGTGCGTCCCGGAGGTTCGGTGACTTCTTCTGATGCGTCAAAGCTTGTGACCGATATAAGGAATCTTATGACGGGGGATGCGTTCTCTGGAGAGGTGGCATCACTTGACAACGGAGTTGTTACGATTAAGCTTGCGGATGGTTCACAGCTCAGTGCATCTTTGCAGAATCAGGTTAATAATATTACACCGGGACAGAACCTTACATTTGTAGTAACCCGGAATAACGGCAATACAGTCCTGCTTAAGCCTATGGCACAGGATATGCAGTCATCTTATATTGCAGCTAAGGCACTTGAGGCAGCAGGACTTGCAGATATACCTGCTAATGAAGAGATGGTTCATGAACTGCTCAATCAGAATATGTCAATCAGCGCACAGACGCTTAATGACATGGCAAAGCTTGCAGCAAAGTATCCTGATGCGGGAACGGATACGCTTGTAAGGCTTAATAAGCTTGGAATCCCTGTGACACAGGAGAATATCCGGCAGTTTGAAGCCTACAGCTCATATGAGAGCAGCATATCAGATGATATCTCGTCGCTTGGCAGCGGGATTGCCGACAGGCTTTCACAGATTGCGTCGGGGCAGGGTTCAGCAGAGGCGGCACAGCTTATGCAGACCGTTACCGATATCCTGTATGGTCAGAATGCAGACGGAAGTGTACATGTGGTGAATGCAGATGCAGATTCAGGTACAGCGCAGCCGGAGGCTTCACAGGCCGGGGCTGCCGAAGCTTACAAGAATACGGGAGTCGGAGCATTGGTTAATGCTGAGACAAGGAATGCTCTTGCAGGAATGATTGAGGATACATTCGGAAGCATACCGCAGAATCTGGCACAGGGGCTTGCTGACGGTCAGATGACCGCACAGGAATTCATGAACACGCTAAGCGGCATGATGTCATCATCAGATGTTGACGCAGAGAAGCTGTCAAAGCTCCTGTCATCAGATGGCTATAAAGAGATGTTCGGAATGGTTATGCGCGATACCATGCGCCTGTCACCCTCAGATATCCAAAAGAAGGATGCAATAAGTGAATTTTATGAGAAGGTGCGCAATAATGCAGGAAAGCTTGCTGATGCACTGGGGGGAAAAACACAGGAAAAGCAGGACTCACAGCTTTCCAAGGCTCTTAATAATATACGAAATAATGTTGAGTTCATGAATGACCTGAACCGCAACATGACCTATTTTCAGATGCCTGTTAGGTTCTCGGAGAATAATGCCAATGGAGAACTGTATGTATTCACCAATAAGAAAAAGCTTGCAAAGAAGGGCGATGACGTGAGTGCACTGCTGCATCTTGATATGGAACATCTCGGACCTATGGATATATATGTAAAGCTTAAGGGAAAGAATGTGTCGACTAATTTCTGTCTTGAGAGTGAAGAGATGCTTGATTTTGTATATGCACATATTGACCAGCTTAACGACAGGCTTGAGAAACTCGGTCTTAACTGCCATTTTGACATGAAGGTCAGGGAGCCGGAGGAGCAGTTTGACTTTGTGCAGGATTTTGTTGATGCAGATGTTCCTAAGATGGCACCGACAACCCAGTTTGTGTTTGACAGAAAGGCATAGGTATGAATAGAAGCCCGATGAATAATCCAAAGGATGATAACCTGAATAACAGCAATAACAGCAATAACAGTAATAAGGTTGCAGTGGCACTGTCATATGAAGCCGGGGAACAGGCACCGAGAATTATTGCAAGCGGCAGGGGATATCTTGCTGACCAGATTATTGAAAAGTCAAAAGAATCGGATGTTCCGGTATATCAGGACAATAAGCTTGCGTCAACACTTGCCAAGCTTGAGATTGGTGATATGATTCCTCCCGAACTGTACGGAGTTGTGGCAGAGATACTCGTGTTTGTTGATGATATGGACAGGTTAAGAGCCAAGGTAAAGAAAAAATGATAAATAAAAGACAGAGGGGATCAGAATATGAGGAACTTGCGGCAAAGTATCTTATCTCAAAAGGATACAGGATTCTTGAGCGCAATTATTCTGACAGAGCGGGTGAGATAGACATTATTGCATCTAAGGACGGGATGCTCATATTCTGTGAAGTCAAATACCGGGGAGGTACCGGATACGGAAGTGCACTTGAAGCAGTTACTTTGCGCAAACAGCACAGAATCTGCCGCACGGCAATGCACTATTATGCATATCATGGCTGCGCGCAGGGGATACAGTGCAGATTTGATGTTATTGCGATTGACGGTAATGAGATTGAACATATTGAGAATGCATTTGAATATGTGTGAGATTGGAATGGAGACCAGCTATGAATAAAATTCCTGCAATAAAATATATAAATCCATCAAACACCACGGTTATCCGTAAGACCAACGGTGTGGCATACATCCAGAGCCGTGCACTTGCGGATATTGAGTATGTTAAACATTCATTTTCGACGAGACTTGGAGGAGTGAGCGGGGGAATATGGTCTTCGATGAATATCAACTTTGGAAGGGGAGATGACGAGGCGAAGGTGCTTGCCAACTTCAGGCTGTATGCAGAGGCAACGGGCACTGATGTTGATAATATGGTCTATTCAATGCAGACACATACAACTAATGTTATCCGTGTCGGCAGGGCTGACTGCGGCAATGGTGTCACGAAACCACAGCGGTTTAATGATGTTGACGGGCTTGTAACCAATGAGCCGGGAGTGTGCCTTGTAACAACGTATGCAGATTGTGTACCGCTGTATTTTGTTGATACGAAGAACCGGGCGATAGGACTTTCACATTCGGGATGGCGTGGAACCGTAGGTAACATTACACAGGTGACGGTCAGTCTTATGAGAAGTGAATTCGGAACAAAGCCTGAAGATATTATTGCATTTATCGGTCCAAGCATCTGTAAGAGCTGCTATGAGGTAAGCGGGGATGTGGCGGATAAGTTCAAAGCTGCGTACTCGGCGGAAGAGATAGAAGATATACTGACTGATAAGGGTATGATTAACAAAGAACACAAATATCTCCTGAATCTTCATGCGGCTAATGTGGCTAATATGGTGAATGCGGGAATACCGGCAGATAATATAAATGTGACTGACATATGCACCTGCTGCAATCCTGACTTCCTGTATTCTCACAGGGCATCAGGAGGCAGACGTGGCGGCTTATGTGCATTTCTTGAATTAAGATGATTAAGAAAGATCTTAATCAGAACTTTTTCTTAGGCTTGCTTGTTGTCTTAATGAGAAGCCATAATATCAGACCAAGACCTCCGATTGTGACAACGATTCCGAGAACATATCCGAACAGCTCCGAGAACATAGAAGTATCAGTAAAATGCTCTTTCATCTGGCTGTAGGATACGTTGTCGACTATATCCTTTGCAACACCGGCTGCATCTTCGTTGAATATATAAGTTGTTGTATCGTTAGGATCACCCGCACTCGGAAGCTTGGTCTGGAGAGCTATTGATATCTCACAGCCTTCGGCTATCGTATAATATTTGCGGGAATATACGGTTGTCTCATCGGTTGTTGTACAGAAGTCAGCAACAAAATATATTCCTGAAGGACCATTGTAGCGGGATACAGAGTAGACAGTGTCATACTCGGCCTGCCTGCAGTGGTTCTCATATTCTTCAAAGGCTTCAGCAAGCTCATCAGATGACATATCACTGTAATTCTTAAGCCCATCTTTCTTGACACCACCAAGGATTACTTCATAAGAGAGATTCTCAGGCATTGTCTCAAGATAAAGATTATTCTTGTCGAACATTATTCTGAGCTGGTCAGCAGAAGCATTAATCCTGCTTAAGTTCGGGTCGGCAGATGTTACGCTGTTGGTGAATGTTATCATTGACTTTGGAACACGGATTCTGGTATTAATCTGTGCAAATGTATAATCTGTGTATTCTCCGGAGCCGGAGGCTTCATCGGATGCGGCAGCGGCGGAAGAAGAGTCAGCTGCGCTGGCTGTTACGCTTCCCGTCATTAATGATGCAAGTGTTATGGCAGCGGCGGCAAGACAACCGGCTGCTGTTTTTATTATTCTGTTATAATGCATATTTTGTTAAGTCCTCTCAAATAATGAAATACAAATATATTCCGAATATAGCATAATATTTTGCAAAAATCAATTTTGTATGATATTATTTAATCGTATGTTTAGATTTAGCAATAGATTCAGCATATCGATCAGTATTAATAAAGAAAGGTATAGATAGATATGAGCAAACCGATAGTTGCCGTGGTCGGAAGACCTAATGTCGGCAAATCAACACTGTTTAATGTACTCGCCGGAAGAAAGATATCAATTGTCAAGGATACGCCGGGTGTTACAAGAGACAGAATATATGCAGATGTGAACTGGCTGGACAAGTCATTTACATTGATTGATACAGGCGGTATTGAGCCCGATTCAAAGGATATTATCCTCTCACAGATGAGAGAGCAGGCACAGATTGCCATAGATACGGCAGATGTAATTATGTTTATTACTGATGTGCGGCAGGGACTTGTAGATGCAGATGCCAAGGTGGCTGATATGCTCAGGCGTTCAAGCAAGCCGGTAATCTTAGTTGTCAACAAGGTAGATAATTTTGAAAAGTTTATGCCTGATGTGTATGAATTCTATAATCTTGGAATAGGCGATCCTGTGCCTATATCAGCAGAGTCACAGCTTGGAATAGGCGATCTGCTTGATGAGGTTATAAGCCATTTTCCTGAAGGAAGTGCTGATGAGGAAGAGGATGAGCGCCCTAAGATAGCCATAGTAGGTAAGCCTAATGTCGGCAAGTCATCAATAATCAACAAGCTGACCGGAGACCAGAGAGTAATTGTATCTGATATTGCGGGCACAACAAGAGATGCAATTGATACGGACGTTAAGTTCAACGGCAAAGAATATGTATTTATTGACACGGCAGGACTCAGACGTAAGAATAAGATTAAGGAAGAACTTGAGAGATACAGTATCATCAGAACTGTAAGCGCAGTAGAACGTGCCGATGTTGTAATTATTGTTATTGACGCAACAGAGGGTGTTACCGAACAGGATGCCAAGATTGCAGGTATTGCGCATGAGCGTGGCAAGGGTATTATTGTTGCCGTTAATAAGTGGGATGCAATTGAGAAGAATGACAAGACTATGAATGAACATACGAAGAAGATTAAAGATGTTCTTTCATTTATGCCATATGCGGAGATTCTTTTTGTGTCAGCAGTTACGGGACAGAGACTCAATAAGATATATGAGCTTATTGATGAGATTATCGACAGCAGGACTATGAGAGTGCAGACCGGTGTGCTTAATGAGATTCTGACTGAAGCAGTTGCAATGCAGCAGCCGCCTACGGATAAGGGTAAGAGACTTAAGCTTTACTACATTACACAGGTTGCGGTAGGACCTCCTACATTCGTAATATTTGTTAATGACAAGAAGCTTATGCATTTTTCATACACAAGATATATAGAGAACAGAATACGTGATACATTCGGATTCAGAGGTACGGCTCTGCATTTCATAATACGTGAACGCAAGGAGAAGGATGCCTGATTATGGAAAGAATAATTTGCTTGGTAATTGGATATGTGTTTGGACTTTTCCAGACAGGATATATATACGGAAGACTGAATCATATTGATATACGTGAGTACGGAAGCGGCAATGCAGGTACAACTAATGTTATGAGAACACTTGGCAGGAAGGCAGGCTTTATAACATATTTCGGTGATGCACTTAAGGCAGTTCTCTGCATTATACTTATTCATTTCCTGTTTGGAGTAAAGCATCCTGATATTGAATTTCTACTGGTGCTCTATGCGGGACTTGGTGTAATACTTGGACATAATTTTCCATTCTATCTGGGATTCCGCGGTGGTAAGGGAATAGCCACAACTTCGGGAGTTATTCTTTCACTTCTTCCGTACAATTGGATGCTTGCGGTGCTCGCATTTTCAACATTCATGATTGTGACATTTGTATCCAGATATGTATCACTTGGCTCACTTGTAATGGTGACAGGTTTCTTTATAGAATTTGTTGTGTTCGGACAGCTGGGAATGCTCAATGTGCTTCCTGAGCATCTTGCAGAGGCATATATAATTGCTTTTATAATAACTGCACTTGCGTTTATCAGACACAGAGCTAATATTAAGAGACTTATGACCGGAACAGAGCGTAAGATTGGACATAAAAATAAAGCATAATAAAGCTTGGAGGAACGAGGATTAAGATGGCTAAGGTTAGTATTATAGGAGCTGGAAGCTGGGGGATTGCGATATCACTTCTGCTTAACAATAACGGACATGAGGTTACTGTATGGTCAGTGCTCAAGGATGAGATTAAGATGCTTAATGAAAAGAGAGAGCATACTAAGTCACTTCCCGGAGTGAAGATTCCGGAGAGCATAGTCTTCAGCGATAATCTTGAGGCGGTACTTGCAGACCCTGATATTGTGGTACTTGCTGTTGCATCTCCGTATACAAGAAGTACCGCACATATGATGAGTCCTCATGTAAAGGAAGGCCAGATTATTGTCAATGTCGGCAAGGGAATTGAGGAGACTACACTTGAGACATTATGCCATGTGGTAGAAGATGAGATTCCACAGGCACAGGTTGCGGTTCTTTCGGGACCGAGCCACGCTGAAGAGGTTGGAAGGGGAATCCCTACTACATGTGTGGTTGGTACACGTAAGAAGGCCAATGCAGAGTTTATACAGAATGTATTCATGAGTAATGTGTTCCGTGTATATACAAGCCCTGATATGCTTGGAATCTGTCTTGGCGGTTCGCTTAAGAATGTCATTGCTCTTGCAGCAGGCATGGCTGACGGTCTGGGGTATGGTGATAATACTAAGGCAGCCCTTATTACAAGAGGCATGGCAGAGATAACAAGACTCGGAGTAAAGATGGGCGGCAAGCCACAGACATTCTCAGGACTTTCTGGAATAGGCGATCTTATAGTTACGTGTGAGAGTATGCACAGCCGTAACAGACGCGCAGGTATTCTCATAGGTAAGGGATATACGGCAGATGAAGCAATGAAAGAAGTGCAGATGGTAGTTGAGGGAGTATATTCAGCCAGGGCAGCGTTGAAGCTTGCAAAAAAATATGATGTAAGCATGCCTATTGTTGAGCAGGTTAACCATATCCTGTTTGATGACAAGAAAGCGGCTGATGCTGTTATGGAGCTTATGTTAAGGGACAAGACAATAGAAAATTCGGAACTCCCATGGGAAGAATAATGCAAAATGGCAATCAGAACTACTAATAATATATATATATCGGACAGGCTCAAAGAGAAGCTGACGAATACGAGGAATAATAAGTTTACATTTGTCCATGCACCTGTGGGTTACGGCAAGACAATTGTAATCAGGAATTACTTAAGGAACGCAGCATACGATGTAAAATGGATGAACTGCGACACTACAAAAGAACTTTTCTGGAATGAATTCTGTGAGGTCATCGCAGAGGCATGTGATGTTGATGCGGCACCGCTGATAGAGTGCGGATTTCCGAAAGATATAAAGGATGCAATGCACGCTGCCGATTACATAGCTACACTTGAGTTCCGGCAGAAGCTGATGTTTGTATTTGACAACTATAATGTTATAGACGGTCCGATTATTAATAAGTTTTTCTTTTTATTAAGGGATAATGATGATGTTGAGATGAATGCCATATTTATCACGGGCAATCATCTTGACCCTTATTCGCTTAAACTGATTGTGCGTAACTGGGTTAATTACATTAACGATGATGATTTTTCACTTCATGCAGAGGACATAAGGACGTATTTCCGTAATAACGGAATTACAATCACGAGGGCCCAGGCATCAGAATTATATGCGGTAAGCCGTGGATGGCCGATAATAGTGTCATTCCAGCTGATGCAATATAAGGAATCACATAATTTTAATATAACGAGCCGGGCCAATACATTTATCAATAATGAGATATTTTTTTCGATGCCTGCAGATGAAAAGATGTTCCTTGTAAAGATGAGTGCATTTGAGTCATTTACGCTTGCACAGGCAGCTGCATGGAATGATATGTCAATGGAACTTGCGAAGAGTTATATTGAGGATAATATCTTTGTGAGATATAACAGCATTGACAGAGTATATTCAATGAATCCGCTTATAAGAAAATATCTTGAAAAAGACTTTAATGATATACCGGTCGCTGAACGCAACAGCATGTTCAGTTCGGTCGGAGATCTGTATAATGAGACAGGTAATTTCTTTGAAGCTGTCAGCTGTTATCACAGGGCAGGCGTATATCAGAAGATGTTTACTGCAAAGTCGGATCTGAACAGGCTTTTTCCATATGTAATAAAGGCTAACAAACCGGTATTTCTTGCAGCAGCACATAATTATTTTAAGATTGCTGATAAAGGTGATTATGAATTCGCAATTGCGCTTGTAATAATTATGTTTCTTTATAATGAGAATCCATTGAGCAAAGAACTTATGGAGACTATGAAGTCGGATATTGAAGCAGATGAGAGCCTCAGCGAAAGCCAGAGGGATTCAAAGATAGCAGACCTTACGTATGTTGATGCATTTCTGCATTTTGGTGAATATAGCAGAGGGGGCAGGAAGCTTGACAGCATAATCAATAAGAAACCGCGTTCGAGCGGACGTCTGTATGACGGAATACCGTTTGGTTATGGTACTCCATCAATACTTATGCTGTATCATAACGAACCGGGAAGAGCAGACAGTGAGATAAAGTTCATGGAGGACATTGCCCCGCTTTATTACAGACTGACAGACGGGCACGGCAAAGGATTCGAGATTGCTGCCAAGGCAGAGCTTTTGTATCTTCAGGGGGATATTGAGGGAGCAGAGATCCTTTCGCTTAAAGCAATGTATGTTGCAGACAGCCGTAATCAGATCAGCGTGTTTCTGGCAGCAAATCTGATTCTTACAAGAATATCACTTTTTACGGGGGATGCACTTTCATTTGCGGGACGAATGGAATTCTTTGGAAAGAAAGCGGCACAGGCAGGAAATCAGGAGCATATGTACTCCAGGATGATTGAACTTTGCAGGGGATACATGTATGCGCTTATAGGCAGTAAGGACAGAATACCATCGTGGCTCAAAGATGACAGGACAATAGAGAACAATTCCAATTTTATAACGCTGGCATTTGCTAATATTGTATATGGAAGGTTCCTTCTGCTTGATGAACAATATCACCATATGCAGGCTGTGAGTGGTCAGTTTATCGGAATTGCAGAGGCTGCATCTTATACGGTATCCAAGATATATACATATATATATATTGCAATATCGAACTTTAAGACAGGCAATGAACAGAAAGCTGTTTATTTCCTTGATATAGCCGTAGGGCTTTCTTACAGCGATATGATATGCATGCCTTTTGTAGAGAATTATTCGATGCTGGAGCCGATTTTTAATATGATGCATTTCTCTTCTGAGAAGACACCTTTTATTAAAAATATCAAAAAAATGAACAGAAATTACGACAGGTCAGTACGTGCCATAGCCAAGAGCTATGATGAGAGCTCCAACTATGGACTCACTGCAAGAGAATCTGACGTCGCAAAGCTGGCAGCAAGGCGGCTTAGCAATAAGGAAATAGCAGATGTCCTGTGCATAGCAGAGAGTACGGTTAAGTCAACGATGAAGCTTGTGTTCAGAAAACTTGGGATTAATGCAAGGGCTGAGCTTGAAAAATATTTTTAGAAATTTGGGAATAGTGTGAAAATAGGCAGGAATGGAGAAAAATATGAGAGTTATAGCGGGAACGGCACGAAGCATGCCGCTCAGATCAATAGAAGGCCTTGAGACAAGACCTACGCAGGACAGAATTAAAGAGACACTTTTTAATGTGATTCAGGCTGATGTTCCCGGCGCAAAGTTCCTTGATCTGTTTGCAGGAAGCGGTGCAATTGGAATCGAGGCCCTGAGCAGAGGCGCGGCAAGTGCTGTATTTGTTGAGAATTCAAAAGCGGCTGCAGCGTGTATAAAGCAGAATCTTGCATTCACAAAGCTGGCAGATAATGCAACTGTTATGGAATGCGATGCACTTACGGCAATCAACAGGCTTGCGGGCAAGGGTGTATTCGATGTTATACACATGGATCCGCCATATAACCATGAATACGAAAAACAGGTGCTCGCAGCACTTAAAAATAGTGATATAATTGATGAATATACACTTATAGTTATCGAAGCATCATTAGAGACAGATTTTTCATATCTTGAGTCACTGGGATATATGCTTGTTAAGCAGAAGAACTATAAGAATAATAAACATATCTTTGTAAATAGTGACAGGAACGGAGAATAACGTGAAAAAAGCAATCTATCCGGGGAGCTTTGACCCCGTAACGCTGGGACACCTTGATGTTATCGAAAGGTCAGCCAAGATGGTCGATCATCTGATAGTCGGTGTGCTTAACAATAATACCAAATCGCCATTGTTTTCTGTAGATGAACGTGTTAATATGTTAAATGAAGTCACGAGCCATCTTCCGAATGTAGAAGTAGTAAGCTTTAGAGGACTTCTTGTTGATTTTATGGAGAAGAACGGAATAGATGTCACTATCAGGGGACTGCGTGCCATAACTGATTTTGAATACGAACTTCAGATGGCACAGACTAATCATGCAGTCTATCCGGATATGGATACTATATTTCTTACAACGAACCTTAAGTATGCATACTTAAGCTCAAGCATAGTCAAAGAAGTGGCTATGTATGGAGGAGATATTCATAAGTTTGTACCGGAATGTGTTATTCCGAGAATATACGAAAAATATGGCATTACAAAGTAATTTGGAAGGGAGAGATTATGACGAGCAGAATAGAACAGATTGTGTCAGAGCTCGAAGAGTATGTAGATAACTGCAAGCCTTATCCATTCTCGGGTTCTAAGATTATAGCCAACAAGGATGAACTTGAGGAGTATCTTGGTGAACTTAGAAGAAAGCTGCCTCAGGAGATTACCAAATATAAGAATCTTATAGAAAAAAAGGATGCAATTCTGTCTGATGCGAGAGAGCAGGCAGCAAGCATTCTTGACAAGGCACAGATCCAGACGGATGAGCTTGTTAATGAGCATGAGATTATGCAGCGTGCATATGAGCAGGCTGACCAGACGATACAGGCAGCCCAGAATCAGGCACAGGAGATTGTTGACCGTGCGGCAGCGGAAGCCAATGAGATGAGAAGTGCGGCAGTTGCATACACGGATCAGATGCTTGCAAGCCTCCAGCAGATAATCGAACATTCTGTTGAGACTAATAAGGAGCAGTATGGAAGCCTTATGTCTAAGCTTAATGATACTCTTCATGTTGTAGTCAACAACCGCAATGAACTCAGAGGACAGAGTGAACCTGAGTCTGATGCACAGGATGTACAGCAGTAATCATCACATGAATACATATACACATATTACGGCAACAATGGCTGTGATTGCAGCCATGCTAAGCTTGTGGTATGTGTATTTTTTTATGGAATAAAAAGTATGTGATATAACGCTGCATGTCTGTGCGGCGCATGATAATCCCCCGAAAGCGATTGCCGTGCATACACATACTACTTTCATCTGTGCGGATATGTCAGCTGCACAGACAGCCGCAGTGCCGGTTGTTATTTCAGATACAGCACATATGGCAAGGTGTAAGCCGCGTCCGACAGGGAGCGACGCGGTGAATTCGGAGAATATTGTGAAAAGTATTATATACCCGCCAAGTTTTGTTATTATCTCAAATCCGTTCATTATGGCATCATCGACACATTGGACATCAGGCATATGTGCAGCATCAGATAAGACTGCCGTACTTTTGGCAGTGGTATTATGAAGAATATCAATGGAGGATGGTCTCCTGAAGTAAAAGTCCCTGTGTGCGATAAGTTCGACAGCAAGGAATAATATGACCGGAATATATAAAATGGCAAGAATAAGGAGCGTATGTTCTTTCATAATAAGTGTCTGGGCTATACAATAGCCCGTGATAAATGCCGGGCTGGAATAGTTACAGACTGCAAGAAGAAATTGTGTCATACACGCATTTTTATAATCATGGCCATACAGATCGGCGCAGCTTTTGGCTCCCATCGGATAACCGCAGAAAAGTCCGGTGATAATTATGTAGAGCCATGGATATCTAAAAGAGCGTCCGTATGCATTTATAATGAGATTGGAAATAATAATGCATGGGAGCATACTTGGAAGTACGGTATTAAACCATAACCGGACACCTTTTACCGCACCCTGGAGTGTTATGTACGGAGCAGCAACAAAAGCTGCAAACACAAGAAGCATAGTGATTTTCCATATATTTTTTGATAAGATGCCAGACTGCATATTAATCTCCATTCTGCAGGCACAAACGGTATTGATGCTGCATAATATAATATGAGCATATTTACTGAATAATTCAAAATATGGAATATATTAAAAAAATAAGAACCCTTCGTGCACTTACAACGATATTGCTTGTAATGGCTGTCATGGTCAGCATTATCCGGTATATATGTGTATATGACCTGTCATATATTCCGGCTGATATAGTAGGAGCTGATAATAATGAGTTCAGAAAAATGGATTTTGGCGAGGGCAGCATAGAAGTTATAGTGAGGCTTGCAGATGAGTGGGATATTAAGGCGGGAGAGATAGCGGCTGCACTGATGCTGATGAATCATTACTCGGTTACGGCACAGGATGCCTCTCTGGCAGCAAAGGGAGATGTAAAGTTGTTCATTCGCAGAATGTACCGCTTCTGCCCGGAGGAATTTGACGGCATGGCATCATATTATGATGCGCTGATTGAAGATTCGGAAAATGCATTTTTCCCTGTGCCATTATCAACCGACAGTCATAAGAAATGGATAAGTTACGTTAATTCATGGGGCAATGAACGTAAATACGGAGGCATGAGGACACATGAAGGAACAGACTTAATGTCGATTGACAATATAAGGGGCCGGATGCCTGTTATTGCTGCAACAGAGGGGACGGTTACCAATATCGGATGGCTTGAAAAAGGCGGATTCAGAATTGGAGTCATGTCAGATAACGGAGTATACTATTACTACGCACACCTGGATTCTTATGCACAGGGAATAGAAAAAGGAAGCCGTGTGAATCCGGGAACTCTTCTCGGTATGATGGGAGATACCGGATACAGTGCCGTAGAGGGTACAAAAGGCAAATTTCCCGTGCATCTGCATTATGGAATGTATATCTATAATAATGGCGAAGAGATAGGAATTAATCCATACAGTTTTCTCCGCTATTATGAAAAGAGCGTTCCGCATTACGATTATTAGTGCATATATTATCAGTACACATATTATCAGTATATATGTGGTATTACGCTCTATACATTAATGCAGTGAATATGCTATAATATAATGATTAGATGCGTTTGAATTGCGTAAGAATGGAGACTATATGAATTTACCACAGAAGTATTTGGATACAATGAAGGATATGCTTGGTGATGAGTTTGACGCATATCTTGACAGCTTTAATGACAGCAGATATTATGGACTGCGCGTTAATACGCTCAAGATAACTCCTGAGGAGTTCCTTAGGATTTCACCTTTTGAATTAAAGCCGATTCCATGGATAGAGAATGGATTTTATTTCAGTGAGAATGATAAGCCGGCAAAGCATCCGTATTACTATGCCGGACTTTACTATATACAGGAGCCGAGTGCAATGACACCGGCTAATGTTCTGCCGGTTAATGAAGATGATGCCATACTTGATATGTGTGCCGCGCCGGGAGGCAAATCAACAGAGCTTGGAGCAAAGCTTAACCACACAGGAATGCTTGTCACTAACGATATAAGCAACTCAAGAGCCAAAGCACTTCTTAAGAATATTGAGGTGTTTGGAATTCCCAATGTGCTTGTTATGAGTGAAGACCCGAAGAAACTGGTATCATATTATCCGGAGTTCTTTGATAAGATTATGATCGATGCTCCGTGTTCGGGTGAGGGAATGTTCCGTAAGGACAATAAGCTTATAAAAAGCTGGGAGAAAAACGGACCGGAATTCTATCATGAGATTCAGAAGGGAGTGCTTCTGGCTGCGTCAAAGATGCTTAAGCCGGGCGGAATAATGCAGTATTCTACCTGTACATTCTCCAAACTTGAGGATGAGGAGAGTATCAGATATATTCTCAATGAATGTCCTGAACTTAAGCTTATTGATGTTAAACCATACGAAGGATTCTCACATGGCTATGAGGATGACGGACAGGAAAGAGACATGCAGATGTCTAAGACTGTACGTATATGGCCGCACAAAATGGCGGGTGAAGGGCATTACCGGGTGAAATATCTCATGGAAAACATACAAGGCGTCTACAACGAATTAGCTGAAA
>OHGX01000354.1_pt1 | contig 31790 bp, 27 predicted proteins | sample 1567841 | NCBI WGS metagenome assembly OHGX01 (sample SAMEA3879587, study PRJEB24766) | human gut metagenome | biome: human-associated habitat; feature: feces | place: USA | collected 1985/1987 | reverse complement strand
GCCGGACAACGTCATAAGGTGCTGACTATCTGCACCATTTAAGGAAACAGATATCGTTCTATCTTTACTTGATATATAAAACAACATCTTCCGAAAACAATCGGAACATTCATTACAAAAATTGGGATATGAGGTGAGATTCGTGAGCAAAACAAAAGAGTGTTTTGCATACAATACGAAAATCATTGAAACTCCTACTACGAAAGAAGTGTATTTCTATGAAACTCCAATTTACAGCCATTCAAATTCAGATTCAAAAACAAGTAATACACAAGCACATAAACGTAAAGTATTTGATGAAATGTCGGCTCATAAGCAATATGACAGTTTAAAACGCAAGCAGAAGCATTACGAACAGGCTCGTTGGGATATTGCCCGTATTGTTGACTGCAATTTTGATAACAAGACCAAATTTTTAACGCTGACATTCCGAGAGAATATTCAAGACATCACTATAACCAACAAGGAATTTAAGTATTTTATACAACGATTAAATTACTATCTGTATCAAACCAAAGTCCAGACATTGAAATATATTGCAACGTGGGAGAAACAGAAGCGTGGAGCAATCCATTATCATGTTATTTTCTTTGATTTTCTGTATATAGCAAAAGAAAAATTACAGAATTTATGGTCACATGGATTTATTAAAATCAATCGCATTGATGTAGACAGCAAAGAAAACAGAGGTCGTTATCTTAGCAAGTATTTTGGAAAAGACCTTGATTTGAAAGAACATAAGAAAAGTCAGACCAAAGAAAAGAATTTGTTATGCCGGTTAGCAGAAATCGTTGCACCGCAGGCATTAGAATTTTGCTGGGGGCTTTATTATCAGCCTAAGGAGCCTGACAAGATGAGAGAATTTGTAGCAGCAAGTAAAAGAAATGATATTTAGATTGGAGGTTAGTTTATTATGAAAAAAACAATAATGGCTTTATTCATGTCTGGAATAATAATGACAACGGGAATTCCTGTACTTGCGAATAATTGTCGTGATACCTACTTGCCTAGTAAAGTTGTTTCATTTAGCTATAGTACGTCTGCATATACAGAGCTAAGAGATAAGACTGATGCATCGTCACACTATATATATAATCAATCGGGATTTGATTTATGGGTGCAGTCTTTAACATCTGGAGATATCAACAAAACAGTTAATGGACGTGCAATTATTCCTAGTGGAACGCAAAGAAGAATAAGGAATACAATAAAAGAATCTGGATATTTACAGTGTAAACTTGGAATCACATCGGCAAAGTCTGGGGTTAGCGGAAGAGTAAGTGGAAAATGGAGTCCTGATTGTGCAGGGACATATCAGGCTGCTAATTAGAAAATAAAAATTATGAAGTACGTTTTATCATAAATATATTATAGTATGATAAAACGTACTTTGTGATATAAGGGCCAAAAGATATACTTAAAAATGCAAGCATGCAAGCATCAAGGATACTTTTGGATTTTTCAATCATTTTATTGAATTATAAGTGGTAGGAGAAAATTTATGGATAAGAGAAAAATATTCACTGCAATCATGGCAATTTCAATGCTTATAACCACATTTTCAGGCTGCTCGTCAAATCAAAAACAAAGCTACGGCAACCTGGGTAAAGGTGATGAAAGCGATAGACCTGAGGTTGAGGATATAGTGATAGATAATGAAAGTGATATTTATAATATTGGAGATGAAATTCAGGTGAAAAACGTGGATTACGGCACAAATAGAGAATACGTTGCCAAAAGTTATATTGTAAATAGTGTAAAAATATATGATACTGCGGCTGAAATTGATGGTGTGCAGGATAAACTTATAGAAACCGATTATTATATGGGAGCTGATCCCGAAAAGCCTGCGATACTGAAAAAGGATGAGGTGGCCTGCGGAAAGCTTCTGCTTTGCGATATATCTGTAAAAAATATCGAGGATGAAATATGCACTGTAGGGGATATTTCCCTGGTATATGATATTAATGGTGTCTGTCAGCTTTTAGGCTATCCGGTTTATTTTTCAAATGCAAAGGACAATGAGCATGGGATATATGATTATACACTGGTGCAGGGACAGTCGCTTGACGCTCAGATAGGATTTTGTGTAGATCCGGCATTGCTGCAGATTGATAATATGGACTTAAGCAAGCTTTATCTGTCGGTGAACTTTAATGGTGATGAAGAGAACAGGCAGTTTATAGATCCCGGATTGGAGTAGCATATGAAAAATGTATTACAAATTGAGCTTAACAAGGCGATTAAGACCAGATATTTTGCCATATCTATAATCATAGGAACTATGATAGGCATAGTAGGGCTGGTTTATAATGTAAATCTTGTATACAACAGTCAGATATATGATGGTATCAATCCTTGTTATGAGGGATTTACGTTATTTAATCATTGGATTGGTGGTGAAGGCTTTTCGTTAGGGTCATCACTATACTTTTTTGTGTTTCCGCTGCTTATAGCATTGCCGTACGGCTGGTCATTTTGTGGAGAAAAAAACAGCGGATATATGCGTCAGATGCTGGTAAGAGCAGGAGAGAAAAGCTATCTGACAGCCAAATTTCTGGCAACATTTATTGCCGGTGGTCTTGCAATGGTAGTGCCGCTAATCATCAATTTTATGCTGACTGCGCTGTTTATTCCGGCAATAACACCTGTTCCTACATACGACACTATGTATGGTGTTTTTGGCAATTCTCTATTTTCAAGCCTGTATTATACGCAGCCATTTGCTTATGTAGCGGTATATATGCTGGTTGATTTTATGTTTTGCGGAGCTTTGGCATGTATTACGATGCTGTCGGCGCAATTTATTAAATATAAATGGGTTAATTGTATTTTTCCGTTTGTTGTCTGCATGGTATTAAATGTACTTAATAATATGTTGTTTTCAAATACTCCTGGGGCAGAAAATTATCAATTTTCACCATTTTATTTTACCAAATGTGTACAGACCGGATATCCGGCAAAACTTTGGATCATAGTTTTAATGTCTATGTTAATGGCTGCTATAACAATTGCGGTTAATATGGTTTTGATGCATAAAAAGGATGTAATGTGAGGATGCATATATGAAAATGTGGAAATTGTTATGTTATGACATAAAATATGGCTGCATAAAAAACCTGAAATTATTATTGTTTCCGGTTATATTTGAAATGGCTGTACTGTTTATGCTGTGGCAGAAAATGAATTCGTATGCGCAGTATGGTATAAGTACACAAAAGCATATGGGAGATGTTCTGCTATATAATTTCGGTGGTATGGAAAAATATAAAATGTCTATGGAAAATGTGTTTCAATTTCCAGTGACATGGATGCTGCTTTTTGTAATGATACTTTTTGTGACTCTGAGTTATCCCATGAACAATTTATGCGGTTTCGGAAATAAGCTTCTGATAAAGGGAAAAAGCCGTGTGAAATGGTGGCTGTCAAAATGTATATGGAATCTGCTCTGCAATATTATTTTCTTTGGGATAATTTTTACATTAATTCTGTCTTTTTGCAGTATAAGCGGCATACAGTCCGGAATGCAGGTAAATACAGATATGCAGACTGTTCTTTTTAATCTGGGGGCAGATACGTCACTTAAGCCGCATGCAATAATGCCGGTTGGAGATATAGTAATGGTTTTTATGTTATCTGTAGCAATATGTCAGATACAAATGGCACTGGGACTCTGGCTTAAGCCGATATACAGTTTTATGGTAATGTGCATGGTTTTGCTGCTGTCAGCATATTTTCAAAGCCTGTTTGTTATTGGAAATTATGCAATGCTGATAAGGCATTCGTGGATAAATGAGGATGGTATAGATTGCAAAGCGGCACTCCCTGCTATGTGTTTGATAATATTTATAACAGTTATAGTGGGTGTGATAAGGTTCAAAAAGTATAACATTATTCAGGAGGAAAACTAGAATGGCACATATAGAGGTAGAAAAGCTTTGTAAAACAATCAATAAAAGTATAGTGCTTGAGGATATAAATCTGGATATGTCATCAGGAAAAGTATATGGATTTCAGGGAATAAACGGCTCGGGAAAGACAATGCTTATGAGAGCACTTATCGGATTGATCCGTCCAACGAGTGGCAAGGTGTGTATTGATGGCAAAGAACTTGGAAAAGATATAGATTTTCCGGAGAGTATTGGATTTTTACTGGAAAATCCTGCTTTTTTGGATATGTATTCCGGAGAGGATAATTTAAAGCTTCTTGCAAAAGTGGATGGTAATGTGGATAAAAAGAGCGTGGAGAATGAAATACGTGGATTAATTGATGATGTAGGACTGGGGCAGGCGGGAAGGAAAAAATATAAAAAGTATTCACTTGGAATGAAACAGAGACTGGGGATTGCGGCAGCAGTTCTTGGAAATCCCGATATCGTAGTATTAGACGAGCCGACAAATGCCCTGGATGATGATGGAAAGGAAATGGTTAAATCAGTTGTTAGAAAACAGAAAGAGCGGGGAGCACTTGTGATCATTTCATGCCATGATATGCAGACATTGGAGGAATTATCTGATGAAATTGTAAAACTTAAGGAGGGCAGGATATGCGGGTGAGAAAAAGAGTGCTTATTATTTGCGGGTTAATTTTGCTTATTCTGTATACAGCTCGTGTAATTGTGGTTAATAAAAATGCTGATAGAGTGCCGGTATACATATATGATGTGGGAGAAACTGTAGATTTTAGAAATGATTATGTGGATACTGTTGAAGAGTGTATCGACGGATATGCTGTACAGGTTCTGGGCTATGAGGTAGTAGATACAAGAGAACTTTATGAGCGTTATAATATGGGGCAGGCAGATGAAGCAACAGTAAAAAATACTCCATTTTATTGTCTGTTAAAGGTTCGTATCTATAATAAAGACTGCGACCTTGGAGAGGAAGGCGGGCTGATGCTGGATCGCTATAGTCTTATGGGCGATAATTATATGGCACTTGTGAGTGAGAATGTTTTTTGCACAATGTACCCTGATATGCCGGGAACATCGTTTTCACTTAGAAAGGGAACAAGCATGGAATTTGAGCTGCCTTATCCTATTACAAGGACTGAGGGCTGTACAAAAGAGGATATGCAGAAAAAAGCACCAATGCTGGAAATCTCTGAGTTTCCAAATAGAAAGCTATTGAAAGCAGGGTGAGCCTGCTCTATTATTTTGCAGTTACAAGTACAGAATGCATTTTAAAAGATTGGTAAAAGAAAAGTTGATTTACAACAGTTGACAATTTAAAAGCCACATGCTACTCTAGAAATGTATGAGATAAAAGCGACGAAAAAGAGAGTACTTTTATGGCAGATTTACAGAGAAATCCCACACAGGCTGAGAGGGGATGACCTAAAGTAGAAGGAACATGGCTTTGGAGCAGCAGTATCGAACCATTGGCTAGATACTGACAGGAACCGCCTGTTATAGCGGAAAGAGGCGCAGCAGAGCCGGCAAAAGATGCTGGATGATTTTGATAGCTGCGTGAAGAGAAGTGGTACCACGATATAATCGTCTTCTTGGGAGTTTTCTCCTGAGGAGGCGTTTTGTTTTATTATTACGGCTTCACACGTAATATATTGAATTGCCGGAGAGCATACAGTTGTTCTGAGAAAATAAATATAGTATTTTTTCTGAGAAATATATTGTATGTGATACGGCATTATAGAAGACTATATGTGCGAAGCATTAAAAACAGGAGGAAACTAAATTGGCAAACAAAGGTAAATATTACATGACAACAGCCATTGCGTACACATCAGGCAAGCCTCATATCGGAAACACATATGAGATCATTCTTGCAGACGCAATCGCCAGATACAAGAGAGCAGAGGGATACGACGTATATTTCCAGACAGGAACAGATGAGCACGGACAGAAAATCCAGGAAAAGGCTGAGGCAGCCGGAATTTCACCGAAGGAGTTTGTAGATCAGATTTCAGGTGAGGTAAAGAGAATCTGGGATCTGGTAAATTCATCATATGACAATTTTGTCCGCACAACAGATGAGGACCATGAGAAATGTGTAAAGAAAATCTTCAAGAAGCTTTACGATCAGGGCGATATCTACAAAGGCTCATACGAGGGACTTTACTGTACACCATGTGAGTCATTCTGGACAGAGTCACAGCTTGTAGATGGTAAATGTCCTGACTGTGGACGTGAAGTTAAGCCAGCTAAGGAAGAGGCATATTTCTTCAGGATGAGCAAGTATGCGGACAGACTTATCGAGCATATTAATACACATCCTGAATTTATTCAGCCTGTTTCAAGAAAGAATGAGATGATGAACAATTTCCTTCTTCCTGGACTTCAGGATTTATGTGTATCAAGAACATCTTTCAAATGGGGTATCCCGGTTGATTTTGATGATAAGCATGTAGTCTATGTGTGGCTTGATGCTCTTACTAACTATATTACAGGTATAGGTTATGATGCAGACGGTAACTCAAGCGAACAGTATAAGAAGTTCTGGCCGGCAGACCTTCATCTTATCGGAAAGGATATTATCAGATTCCATACGATTTACTGGCCGATATTCCTTATGGCACTCGGTGAACCGCTTCCAAAGCAGGTATTTGGACACCCATGGCTTTTGCAGGGCGATGGTAAGATGAGTAAGTCAAAAGGCAATGTTATTTATGCAGATGACCTTGTAGATATGTTTGGCGTTGACGCTGTAAGATATTTTGTCCTTCACGAAATGCCTTTTGAAAATGATGGTGTTATTTCATGGGAGCTTATGGTTGAGCGTATGAATTCGGACCTTGCCAATACGCTTGGTAATCTTGTAAACAGAACAATTGCCATGTCAAATAAGTATTTTGGAGGCAATGTTGCAAAGACAGGTGCCGACACGACAGGTGCGGGTACAGATGAGAATGGTGCAAGCCTTGATTTTGATGCAGAACTTAAAGTTGTTGTGACAGGTACAAAGGCAAGAGTTGAAGATAAGATGAAGACACTTCATGTTGCTGACGCAATTACGGAGATATTTACTCTTTTTAAGAGATGCAATAAATATATTGATGAGACAATGCCTTGGGCACTTGCAAAAGATGAGACAAAGAAAGACCGTCTCAGCGAAGTTTTATATAACCTTGTTGAAAGCATTACAGTCGGAGCAAATCTTCTGACACCTTATATGCCTGAGACTTCTGAGCGTATTCTTGCACAGCTTTATCCTGCAAATCCAAAGGCTGGAGAAAGAGATTTTGATGACCTCGACAGGTTTGGTTTAAGAGAAAATGATATAAAAGTAACTGAAAAACCTGAAATATTATTTGCCCGTCTTGATCTTGAAGAAGTTATGAAAGAAGTTGAAAAGATTCAGGAAGCACAAAAAAAGGCAACCGGAATTAAGGATTATCCAAAGGTTGAGAAAAAGCCTGAGATTACAATTGATGATTTTGACAAGATTCAGATTCAGGTTGGTGAAGTAATTAAGTGTGAACCTGTAAAGAAAGCAAAGAAACTTCTTGTTTCACAGATTCGCATCGGCGATGAGGTAAGACAGATTGTTTCTGGAATTGCAGCATACTATAAGCCGGAAGAAATGGTTGGAAAAAAGGTTGCTGTAGTTACGAACTTAAAGCCTTGCAAGCTCTGCGGCGTTGAGTCACAGGGAATGATTCTTGCGGCAGCAGATGATGAGAATAATCTTTCTGTTCTGACTGTTGATAAGGATATTATTGAGGGCAGTGAAATCAGATAAAATGAACAGCAGAGTATGTTGCTGAAGATGAGATTGTCGATACTTTTAAAGCGATGGTAGAAAAGATGTTTAATGGTGCGGCTACCGCAAAAGGTACTGTTATTATTACGCCGGAAAAGGTGATTGTCACAACTCCGGGTGCTGATAATAAAAAAGAAATATAAGATAAAACATTCCGTCGGAGTTCTTGCTTAAAAACAAAAATTCCGACGGATATTTTTATGCTGCGGATAAATGTGGGAATGATTTCATGCAGCTTTATGACCTGTGGAACAATTTGAGAAGGTGATATAATTATGGCGAAATACAAAAAGAAACTTGATGCTGATATTAGGTGTCCGCTTGAATACGGACTTACGATATTTGGCGGGAAATCGGGTGAATATCCGCAAAAACTGTATAAGGCACTTATGAATTCCCAAACTGTGCTCACTGTGTGGGACGATGCGAGACTTGTCGGTCTCATACGCGTCCTTGATGATTCGGAAATGCTCGCACAGATTCATTATGTACTTGTACATCCGGAATATCAAGGACAGGGTATTGCAGGCAGAATGGTGGAATACATTAAAGAAAAATATAAGAATTTTATGTATCTTGAACTTATGCCTGAAGACAAAAATAACGTTCCTTTTTATGAAAAGCATGGATTTCATGTTATGGAAAACGGAGCAGCAATGCAGATATGTAATATTAATTAACTTTCTTTGACAAGTTTGCCGCTGATGTGTTCGGGAATAAGTTCGAGGCAGCATACGCGGTTTCCTGCTTTTTCAAGCTCATCGGCGACATAATTTTCGTCATCGGTGAATTTATAGCAGAGATTTTTACAAATTTCAATTATTTTTTCATTGTCATTTACAATGCTGATTTTTCCGAAAACAATTACACTGTTTATATAGAGAGGCCATTCGCCGTCTTTTCTGTATCCTTTGTCGTATGTGCAAAAAGATACTTTGTTACATTTTTTAATCGCATCAAGTTTATGTCCTTCTTTGGCACCGTGAAAATAAATGCGGTTTTCGATTTCGTCATACCAATAATCAATAGGAAGTCCGTAAGGATAGCCGTCATCGCCGATTACGGAGAGGACTCCGCGGACTTCGTTTTTAAGAATTTTCTTACATTCGGTTTCGTTTAATTCCTGTTTAAATCTTCTCATTTTTCTAAACATATAAGCTTTCTCCGTTCAAAATGTTTTAATAATTACTTATTATATTGAAGTCATGGTTGGAATTCAATTAAAAGAACAAAAAAATAATCGTGAAAATGAATTACGTTTTGACTAACATATCCAATTAATCTATAATATATTAAGGCAGAGAATATTTTGCCGAATTTATGTTTTTGCGGTATTATGATATAAAAAAGTATTTAACGGAGAGCAACAGTGAAAATATTTGAAACACATTCCCATTATGATGACAGTGCGTTTGACGATGACAGGGACGAGCTTATCAGTCAGATGTTGTCGGATAACGGTGAACTGGAGTATTTAATAAATGTCGGGGCAAGTTTAGACGGGTGTAAAAAATCACTTGAACTTGCAGACAAATATGATAAAGTGTATGCGGCGGTAGGAGTTCACCCTGAGGACGTAGGGAATCTTACCATGCACGATATACAATGGTTGAAAAAACAGGCTTTAAACAATGAAAAAGTTGTTGCAATTGGAGAAATCGGACTTGATTATCATTATCTTGATAATCCGAAGGAAGTCCAGAAAATGTGGTTTGAGACGCAGATTGAAGCGGCAGTTGATGTTAATAAGCCTATAATTGTCCACTCAAGAGAAGCGTGTGCGGATACGATACAGTGCATGAAAAATAAGAGAGCAGACAAAGCCGGCGGAGTGATACATTGTTATTCTTATACAAAAGAAGCAGCAAAGGAATTTCTTGATATGGGATTTTTTATAGGCGTAGGCGGTGTCGTGACTTTTAAAAATGCACGAAAGCTTGTTGAGACGGTAGAAGAAGTGCCGGTGACAAGAATCGTTCTTGAAACGGACTGCCCTTATATGGCACCTGAGCCACACCGCGGAACGAGAAATGACAGCAGAAATATAAGATATGTTGCCGAAAAGATAGCACAGATTAAAGGAATTACGGCACAGGAAGTTATAGATATAACCAATGAAAATGCGAAAAAGTTATTTTTTTAAAACAGAATGGAGATTGTATGGCATTTGAAAATGTAAAGCATCTTGGAAATCCAACAAACACAATAGAAATCCTGGATAAATATGGATTTTCATTTCAAAAAAAATACGGGCAGAATTTTCTTATTGATGAAAATGTAGTGAGAAAGATTGTGCGTGAAGCAGGTGTGACGAAGGACGATTTTGTTCTTGAAATCGGTCCGGGAATCGGAACTATGACACAGATTCTGTGTGAGGAAGCAAGAGAAGTTGTTGCGGTCGAGATTGACAAGAAATTAATTCCGATTCTTGAAAATGATACATTAAGTTATTATAACAATGTTACTGTCATTAATGAAGATGTGCTAAAGCTTGATATTGTTAAGCTTGCGGCAGAGCATAACAACTCAGAACCGATAAAAGTTGTTGCTAATCTCCCATATTATATTACAACTCCTATTGTTATGGGGCTATTTGAGAGTAAAGTTCCGTTAGACAGCATAACTATTATGGTTCAGAAAGAGGTTGCCGACAGAATGCAGGTGGGTCCCGGTACAAAAGATTACGGTGCACTGTCGCTTGCAGTGCAGTATTATGCGAAACCGCAGGTTGTTCTTACAGTTCCGGCAAGTTGTTTTATGCCGCGTCCAAATGTTGATTCTGCAGTGATAAAACTTGAAAGATACAAAGAACCACCGGTAAAGGCTGATAATGAAAAATTAATGTTTGGTATAATAAGAGCTTCTTTTAATCAGAGAAGAAAAACCATGACAAACAGCGTGTGTGGTTGTGCAGAGTTAGGAATAACAAAAGAAAAATTAATTGAGGCATTGGAGGAATGTAATCTTTCGCCGACAGTGAGAGGCGAGGCACTTACACTTGAGCAATTTGCAAAATTATCTAATATATTAAATGCGAGAGGCACAAAATGAACAGTGTAATGACAAAACAATTTTATAAACAAAGAAGTGATTTTGAAAAATCATGTGTTACAAGAGATGAAAAATTAACATTTCCTGACGGAGTTGATTTTAGCGAAAATATAGCATATGCAGATGATAATAAAAAAGCACACAGGATGGATATTTTCCGTCCACAAAATGCTAAAGATACTATGCTTCCAGTTATAATTAACGTACATGGCGGTGGATTGCTTCTTGGCAATAAAGAGTTTAACAGATATTTTTGTGCCTTGCTTTGCAAGAAAGGATTTCTTGTATACAGTATAGAATACAGGCTTGTTCCTGACTGTATGATATTTGATCAGTTAAGGGATGTATTTGCGGCTATGGATTTTATAAAGAAACGTGTGAAGCCAGACGGTGGTGACTTGTCACATGTATACATGGTCGGAGACAGTGGAGGTGCATGCCTTATTACATATGCTAATGCAATTCAGAACAGCTACAAAATTGCTAAGGCAGCAGGGGTAAAACCATCGGATTTGCATGTTAGTGCACTCGGACTTATCAGCGGTATGTTTTACACAACAAAGTTTGATAAGATTGGGCTTTTTCTTCCTAAATTTTTATATGGCAAAAATTACAAAAAGACACCATTTTCCAAATATGTAAATCCTGAAAATAAAGAACTTGTTAATTCACTTGCACCGGCATGGCTGGTGACAAGCCATAATGATTATCTGCGGAAATATACAATTAATTTTGAAAAAGCACTTGCTGCGGCACAAAAGGAGCATGAACTTATCGATTATCCAAAAAATAAAAATCTTACACATGCATTCAGTGTCTTTGAACCATTTCTTGACGAAAGCAGCGAAGTTATAGATATGATGACAGAATATCTAAGAAAATTTTAATATGTAAAGTGACAGAAAGGAATTGGAATATGATTTTGCATAATCGTTTAATACCGATTTTAGACCCGGTTAATATTGAATTCATAAACAAAATTTATTAATTCAAGGAGATTATGATGAACAATCCAATTAAAGATTTAACAAAAAAAGGAATGGCAGCTGTAGATAAAGTTGATGTAGCGATGTAATGATATAAGCGTGCCGGGAATTAAATTTATCCTATATGGACACAGTTTAATCCCCGGCTTGCTTTGTTAAATCTTTTCAGCCAGTTTTGATACGGTTTCTTCAGGCAGTTCCGTAATATCAGCGACTGACTTAATATCATTTCCACAGGTGAGCAGTTTTGTTGCAATCTGAATTTTGGTCTGTTCTTCGCCCTCAATGAAGCCCTCGGCACGTCCACGGTTTAAAATATCCTTGGCTCTGTAATTTAAAACTTTACCACCCATATTAAGATTCACTCCTTTTTCTATTTTTTTATATTTTGCGGCGAGGTGTTTTACAACCTTGCGGGACATCTCAAGAATTGCTGCTTTTGTGTATTCTGACAGAATACCGGCGTGGCTCGCCTCGTTAAGCTGCTTTGTAATGTATGCGTATTCGGCTTTTAATTTCTTTAACTTTTCATCATTTTGTTCAATTTCATTAAAGTCTTTTTCATATACAAAAATATGAAAAGGTATGAGAAAAAACAGATGTTTTTCAAACAGTTCACTGGCGGAATACTGTCTTACTTTTAAAACGGGAATATTATAAGACACATTTCCTCCGGGAGTTAAGATATTGATATTCATCTTATCAGGGGTGTGTGATGTATGACGTAGCGATATGATTGCAGAATCGGGGAAACTTACAGTAAGAGTATCGGGCGTAAGTTCCCTGTTTTCAAGTGCAATCTGTGTATCATATTCAAACATACGCACAACCATGCTGCCATCCTCAAAACTTTGACATTCAATGTGGTACCGCTTTTTACATTTTATATTGCATGTGTTGCCACTTATAATTTCAAAGCTGGAATCTGTGATTCGCTCCTGTTTACTGCCGTCGGGCATCTGTATAAAATGCTCGTTCTGGAGCAGACGTATTTTTTCATTTCCGGTATAATCGGTATGAAAAATTTCATTGACAACCGGAATCATAAGTTCCGTACAATCAGTAAGAAGTGTACGGAATACATCATCGTATGGTGTACTGGACATTCAGTATTTCCTTTCTTTAATTATACCTGATTATTGGGATTGACGGCAAGTGAATTGATAGATTTTCTGGAGCACATGTGTGCGAATATCCGGTTATGAATTACAAGAAGCCGCTTTTGGCGGATACTTAAAAACCGGAATAAAGAATGTTAAATAGAAAATAAGAAAAATTTACTTTGCCTTGTATTAGAATATATTCTACACAAAGTATAACATAATAGATATATATTTGCAATAGAATAAAAATGTTTTTATAAATCAAACGAATTCAAATATTACTGATGTTATAAATTAGTAATAATAATCCTGACTTTGACATACCTTTGCAATAGGTATCAGTTTTGTTGAAAGGAAGGATTTTATGATTGAGTATAAAAGATTTATATCATATATTTATGCTTATGCAGGGGGAGTGAGGGATAAAAATACAGGCTTTGCAAAAGCACAGGTACAGGGACAGAAGTTTGAACTTGCAATAAATCTCAGAGGAGTATATACGGATACACCGGAATATATGAATGTCAGTTTTGTAATGCAAAAAGGGGAAAATAAATCAAAATACAGGCTTCTGGTTGTTGGAAGAATTCTTGTCAACAATGGAATCGGCTCGTATATGGGCGTGTTTAATGCCGAGAATATCGAAAATTCGGGATTTGAATTTTCAGATATATGTGGAATTGCAATAACTAAAGAAAATGATACATATTATATGATGTCAAGCATGTGGCAGGATGGCGAGATTAATGAGAAGAATATCGAGTTTCTGCCAAAAGGATATAATAAAAATTTACAGATGAAACAGGCAGGGGATGAGGCTGCCACACCGCAAACAACAGAGCAGTCACCGCAGGCAGAAATAGAACAGGTCGGTGACTCTGTGATTAACACGGTGGAACAACAAAAAAATACAGATTCACAGCCACAGCAACCTCTTCGGGCAACAGAAACAGAAAATTTTGAGATACAGGAAATTCTTGATATTGAAGGGGTTGAGAAATTGTTTGAACAGGAAGACAGCGTCAATGTATTTGATGATGATTATTATTATGACTGCATAGAAGTAACGCCGGAGACACTAAGGAAACTCCCGGTTGAAGATGAAGTGATTGTCAACAACAGCTTTCTGATACACGGCTTTTACAATTACAAGCATCTGCTGCTTGGCAGGGTGCGTGAAAATGAAAATCACACGCGGTACTTTATAGGTGTGCCGGGGATGTATTCAAACAGGGACAGATTCATGGCATCAATGTTTGGTTTTGATAATTTCAAAAAGAGTCACAGAAGTGATTTTTCAAATCCATATTTTGGATACTGGTATCAGGAGTTTTGATGAGATAATTACGATATATAAGTAAAGCGGAGGTGGTCACGCCATTCTTTGTTGATTTTTGCATATGCGTATGCACTGCCTTCGCTTATAAACCCCATAGTTCTGGCAAGATTTACAGATGCGTCATTACCGGGAAGAATGTATGCTTCAATCCTGTGCATGCCATATTCTGTAACCATAATTTTAAGTGCCATGGTAAGCATACGTCTGCCGTAGCCCATACGACGGTATTTTTCGTCGATTTTATATCCGATTACGCAGCTTTTCATTGAGCTTTTTATGTCAGTAAATGAAACGCTTCCGATAATTTTATCCGAAACACTGTTGTCATACAGAAAAAAACGGATATGTTTTCCATGTATACAGGCGTTATATTCAGCTTTTAACAGATTATAGATGAATGTATACGTATAAAAATTAGATGGTTTGTCTGTCTCATATTTTTCAAATGAGTCTTTATTTCTTTTGTAAAAATCCAAAACTTCTCCGGTATGACTTGTGTCTAATACCTTTAACACAAGACTGTCCTGTTGATATTCAAATTTCATAAAGTCTCCGTTTCCGCACGTTTTTTTGAATTGCGTAATTCCTTAAAAAAATCAGTTAAAAGTCTGCTGCATTCATTTTCAAGAACACCGCGTGTAACGCTGCACATGTGGTTGAATTGAGGCATTTCAAGGATATTAAGTATTGAACCTGCACATCCAGCCTTTGGATTCATGGAACCAATGACTACGCGGGGAATTCTTGCCTGTACGATTGCACCGGCACACATCTGACATGGTTCGAGAGTTACATACATAGTACATTCCTCAAGACGCCAGTCGCCTAAAACTTTGCTGGCACGTCTTATTGCAGTTATTTCAGCATGACCGAGAGTGGTCTTATCTGTGTTTCTGCGGTTATAGCCACGTGCAATGATTTTGTTGTCATGGACAATCACGCAGCCTATTGGAACTTCTTTTATTTTGTATGCTTTGACGGCCTGTGCAAGAGCTGCACTCATATATTTTTCATCAGCTTTTGATGTATCAGTATTATTTGTAGGAATATTACCTGGTTTCATGTCAGTCCCCTTTGTCTGAGTGAAATAATTGTCAAAATTTAAGATAATGTTACACCAATAATAAAAATATTACAAGCCTCATAAACCTTGACATGAGTTACGTTTACAGATATAATTAAAATTACCGTGCAGCCGGGGTAGTAGCGGCACCTTGTACCTGCAATCCGCTATAGCAGGGGTGATGTTCGGCAGAGGGCAATAGTTTATGGAGCAGCCCAGTATAAGTGGTGATGACATCTGGGTCTTCCGCAACAGAAATTCGTGAACCATGTCAGGTCAGGAATGAAGCAGCATTAAGCGAAAGCTTCTGTGTGCCGGAAGGGTGCCTGGATCGAGCTAACTGTACCGGTAACGTCTGTGGACAATTGTTCGAAGCCGGACGCACGGTTTTAATATGTTTATAAGCAGTGTACTTAAAAGTATTAGTAAGGAGGTTTCCGGTGTCATATCAGGCATTATACAGAAAATGGAGACCAACCGCCTTTTCTGATGTCAAAGGTCAGGACCATATAGTCACGACGTTACGTAATCAGATTAAATCAGACAGGATTGGACATGCTTATCTGTTCTGTGGTACGAGAGGAACAGGTAAGACTACGATAGCTAAAATATTTGCAAAGGCTGTAAATTGTGAGCATCCCATAGACGGAAATCCGTGCGGTGAATGTCCGGCATGTAAGGCGATTGCGGCAGGAACATCAATGAATGTGATTGAGATAGATGCGGCATCTAACAATGGTGTTGACAATATCCGTGAGATTCGTGATGAAGTACAGTATTCACCGACAGAGGGTAAGTATAAAGTATATATAATAGATGAGGTCCATATGCTCTCTATAGGTGCGTTTAATGCACTTTTAAAAACACTTGAAGAGCCTCCGTCATACGTTATATTTATACTTGCAACAACGGAAGCACACAAAATACCGATAACAATCTTATCAAGATGTCAAAGATATGATTTTCACAGGATTTCCATAGAGACTATTTCCGACAGATTATCTGAACTCATGAAAGCTGAGAATATCAATGTTGAGGAACGTGCAATACGATATATTGCAAAAGCTGCAGATGGTTCAATGCGTGATGCATTAAGCCTTATAGACCAGTGTATAGCATTTTATCTGGGACAGGATTTAAAGTATGAAAATGTGCTTGAAGTTCTGGGAGCGGTTGATACGGCAGTGTTTGAAAATATGCTTGCACTTATAATGTCGTCAGATGCTGCCGGATGCATGCAGCTTATAGAACAGCTTATAATGCAGGGCAGGGAACTTGGTCAGTTTGTAAATGATTTCATATGGTATTTAAGAAATCTTTTACTCGTAAAAACGACGGATGATGAATCGAAACTTGCTGATATAATAGATGTGTCAGAAGACAGCCTTGCACAGTTGAAGTCAGACTCATCAAAAATTGATGAGGGCACGCTTATGCGGTATATAAGAGTGTTGTCTGATTTGTCAAATGAGTTAAAGTTTTCAACGCAGAAGCGTATTAAACTTGAAGTTACAATAATAAAGATGTGCAAGCCATCAATGGAAAAAAATGACAGCGTGGAAGAACTTGCCGGGCGTGTCACACTTCTTGAAAATAATCTTGAAAAGACATGTAAGGAGCTTGAAAGCGGTGCGTTTGCAGTTAGTTCACCAGTTCCGTCATCAGGTGCATCAATCAGTGGAACTGATGGTATACAATCACAGAAACCGGTAGAAAAGCGTGTCATAGAGGCTCTTCCGGATGATGTAAGACAGATTGCAGCATCATGGAACGGCATAATCAATACAATTGATGACCCGATGTATGTTGCGTTTTTAAGACAATGCCATGTTACTCTTGCAAAAGACGGCATAAGTCTTGAGATAATGGTGAAATCCACATCGGCATATAATGCAATATCAAGAGAAGAGGAAGTAAATCGTCTTATTGATGTTATTGAGGAAAGAACCGGCATAAAGGTAAATATAATAATTACAAAGCTGGCAGATGACGAGGATTTTCAAAACAGATTTACAGATATAAGAGAACTTGTTAATATGGATATAGAAGTAGATGATAAGGAGGAATACATCTAATGGCAAAAAGAGGCGGATTCCCGGGCGGTATGCCGGGCAATATGAATAATTTAATGAAGCAGGCACAGAGAATGCAGCGTCAGATGGAGACACAGCAGGCTGAGCTTGAAGCAAAGGAATTCTCTGCGGCATCAGGCGGCGGAGTTGTAGAAGTTACAGTGAGCGGCAAGCGTGAAGTGACAAAAGTCAAGATTGACCCTGAAGCAGTTGATCCGGATGATGTTGAAATGCTTGAAGATTTAATTATGGCTGCAACAAATGAAGCGTTAAGAAAGTGTGAAGAAGAATCACAGGCACAGATGTCTAAGATTACAGGCGGTCTTTCAGGATTGGGCGGAGGCCTTTTCTAATGGATATTTACAGCGGACACATTAACAAATTAATTGAACAGTTGTCCAGATTACCAGGGGTTGGAGCTAAAAGTGCCCAGCGCCTGGCATTTCACATTATTAACATGCCACAGGAAGAAGTAGATGGACTGACTAATGCCATCACAAGTGCGAAGGCTAATGTGAGATATTGCAAAGAGTGTTTTACACTTACAGATGAAGAAATTTGTCCGATATGTGCCAATAAGGCACGTGACCATTCAACAATTATGGTGGTTGAACATACGCGTGATATGGCAGCATATGAAAAGACAGGCAAATATAATGGCGTATATCATGTGCTTCATGGTGCAATAAGCCCGATGCTTGGAATCGGACCAGCCGATATTAAGATTAAAGAGCTTATAAAAAGGCTTGAGGGTGATGTGAATGAAGTTATTATTGCAACCAATTCAAGTCTTGAGGGCGAGACAACTGCAATGTATCTTTCAAGGCTTATTAAGCCGACCGGAATTACGGTTACAAGAATTGCAAGCGGAGTTCCCGTCGGTGGAGACCTTGAATATATAGATGAAGTTACACTTCTGCGTGCTCTTGAGGGACGTACACAATTGTAAAATGGGAGCAGATTTATGGCTGTAAATATGGTAAACGATATTGTCTCCGGACACAGGGCAAGAATGCTCAATTTAAAAAAATATTATCCGTTTTTTAAACTCACAGAGATTTCATTGTCACAGTTTAAAGACGGCAAGTACGAAATACTTGATATGGGATATATCGTTATGGGTATTTTACGCTTTTTTATAGAAGAAAATAACTTCAATGAAAAAGATGTTACATACCCTGAATACCTTGAATTTTTTCATGAACTCATTTCAAGGGATTTCGGACTTTTATTAAGTGAAGAAGAAAACAGGGAAATTGGCGGCTACATTTTTGATAAAATTAAAAATGACGGCCGCCCTTTTGATTTTGAATATTTTGACCCGGTTGAAAGAAAAAAGAGAATTTCGCGGGTAAAGATGATAGAAAGCACAATAAGGGACAATATAGTGTGGTATACGATAAGTCCCGATGCTGTGGAATTTTATCTTGATACAAAAGAGATAAAAGATGAGAGCAGGATAAGTGTGCAGCAGCTTCTGCTTGAAAAAATGATACAGGCAAAGAATTTCAAAGGTGGTACGGAAGTTGTTGAAAGAATTAATGAAGAGGTAAGCAGGCTCGCACTTGTACAGCAGGATGTAATGAATACGCTTGCATCCGATGTTTTTGCCGGAATAGAAGCATATCGTGATTTTGTGGAAACGGGAATGCGTTGGTTTGATGATGAGGAAAAGCTGTTTAAGAAAAACAGTGATTTAATAAAATCGGCACTTGAAAAAATATCGCCGGGAGGGCAGGCGGATGCAGCATATTATAAGACAATCAGTGAGATATATGAGCTTGAAAACCAGCTGAAAGTTGCAATGAACAGACACGCACAGCTTCTTGGGGCATGCACCCATATGCAGAAACTCACAGATGATGCTGTAAGGCATGCAAAACTTTCTCAGATAAGAAGCCATGTTGATTTCACATCACTTTTAAAAAAGATGACGGAAAATGGTGACGCATCGGTGCTGATTCCTCTCATAAACGGAATTTTAAAACCAAATACGAAGAAAACATTTAATCTTAATTCCATAGATGAAGCACTTACAATGAGACCTGCAAGATATCAGGAGATAGAAAAGGTAAGTGTAAAAAAGCAGAAAGAAATCATATTTGAAGATGAACTGGAAGAGAAAAGAATTGCGGATAATTATGTATTTATAATGAAAAATCTTATTTCGGCACTGCACAAAAAAGAAGAGTTCACACTGGAAGAATTTAATCTGTCAATGAAAAATATGTATTCCGAAAATGTTCTTAAAAATGCAGATTATTTTTCATTTTTCGTAAATCTGTGCCAGAAGAAAAAGCATATAATCGGCGGTGCAGATATGGATAGTGAAAGTTTTATGGATGATATATTGAAAAAATATTTTGAGAATGAAGCCCCGGTTGTTTTTTCTATAGATGAGGGGAATGGCAAAATGCTTGAACTTATGGACGGATGTGAAGTGAGCGACGTTACATTCCATAGAGAAGATTACAGCAATTAACATTTAATATAAATTTATACCGGAAGGGAAAAATTATGGAGAGCAGAAATTTAGACAGAGCATTAGATATCGTGTCAAAACTTATCAATGGCGAAAATGTTGGTGAAAATGGAGATAATGCAGCACTGTATCAGGAGTACAGCACAAATGCACAGGTTTATGACATTGTTATGATGACTCTTAAAAAGATGAATCTTGACATATATGAGTATAAAAACAGCCTGTATGTAAGTGCAGGCCAGAATAATCCGGTGTTTGGATATACTAACGAAGAGTTGAGAAAAGAACTTGGAGTTAAGTTGAACAGAGAATTGTATCTTGCATATTTTGTTATTTACAATACTATCACATCATTTTACAGTGATACGTCAGCAGCAAATTATACAAGTTACGTGCGTATTGAAGATGTAATAGAAAATGTTGATAATTCCATAAACGGTATAATTGATAAGCGAAACGGCATAGTCCTTGATGAGATAGAGGAAAACAGTTTTAAGCAGATTGCGTTAAGCTGGGAGGAACTTCCGGTCTCATCTGACAGTGTTCAGGCTGGGATGAGGGCAGCGAGAAATTCAAAAGCAGGATTTGTCAAAATAGTTTTTAATTTTCTTGTAAATCAGGGGCTGCTTGTTGATAATTCGGAAAAGCCGGAAAATTCTGTGGATAATACAAAAGAAGATGAAAATTCTGGTGGAAATCTTTATTATCCTACAAACAGATTCCGGGCACTTATAGAGAATTACTTTGATGAATATAAAGGAAGATTTACGCAGATTTTATCGAAAGGAGAGAAGAACAATGCCACAGATTAACAGAATCAGGGTAAACAATGTAAAGTACAATTTCGGAACACAGATGTATGATGATTTTATGATGCGTCCAAATTGCAGCAGCATGATTTATGACCTTGCGAACGGCGGTGGTAAGAGTCTTCTCATGCTCATGCTTTTGCAGAATGTAATTCCGAATTGTACACTTGATGAGAAGCAGCCGGTTGAAAAGCTTTTCAGGCAGGGGGGAGGAAATACAGTCATACATTCTCTTGTGGAATGGAAACTGGAGCCATGTTACAGAAAAGATAATTATACATATATGACAACAGGATTTTGTGCGAGAAAAGCGGGTGCACAGAGCAATTCGTCGGGTATAGAATATTTTAATTATGCTATTTTCTACAGGGAATTCGGCGACAATGATATAAAAAATCTTCCACTTACAAGTAACGGTGAGAGAATAACATACAACGGATTGAAAGAATATCTTAGAAATCTTGAAAAAGATGATTTTAATGTGTCGGTAAAAATATTTGACAGAAAAGGAGATTATCAGAATTTCCTGTCACATTACGGAATATATGAGAGCCAGTGGGAAATTATACGTGGAATTAATAAAACAGAAGGACATGTAAGAACTTATTTTGAGAGCAATTACAGAACAAGCCGTAAAGTTGTGGAAGATCTGCTTATTGAAGAGATTATAGAAAAATCATTTAATAATAAGTTAGGTGTGACTGATGATGAAGGTCAGATGGCAAGGACACTTCTTGATATTAAAGATAAGCTGCTTGAATTGTCAAAAAAGAATTCACAGATAGGCAATTATAACAGTCAGGTTGAAGAAATAGAAAAATTTGCACAGTATGCAGAATCATTCAAAGTGAATTTTATAAAAAAGCAGGAACTTGAGGAAAAGATATACAGGCTTTTGTGTGCCTGCAAAATTATAATTGCTGACAGGGAAGCATTATCAGAGCAGAATGGTTCCGATTTGGAAAAAATACAGGAAAAAATTAATAATGAACAGTATCTGATTCAGTCGGCACAGGTTGCAAGCGAGCAGAAGTCACTTGATGCAATACGTGAGCTTGTTGATGTTTACAGTGCAAAGATTGAAGCGGCAGACAGCCGTTTTGCCGAAAGAAAAGAGCTGCTTAGAAAATCTGAATCAGTCAATGATTATGCAGATTATCTTAAATATGAAAATGATTTTAACAAAATAAAACAGACGATAGACAACAGAATGCGTGAGCATGACGACATTACGGCAGAGCTGCATGATATAGCTGTAAAAATATTTGAATTGTCAAATGATGAGCGGGAAAAATTAAAAGAAAGTCTTAAACAATCGCAAAAAGAGCTGCAGACTGCGGAGGATAATTATAAAGAAGCACAGAAAGCGTTTGATTCACTGACAAAAGAAGAGGCAGCTGCACAAAGTCTCGTTTCATTTTTAAAGAGCCGCATTGAAAATGACGAAAAGCAGATGGCGGTTCTAATGGAAAAATGTGGAATAATTATTGCGGAAAATGTTGAGGCAGAGCTTTTAACATCAGAAGAGAATATTAAAGATGCCAGACAGGAGATACAGCAAAAAGATAAGGCATATAATGATTTGAAACTCCGGCTTGGCGATACTCAGACAGACATTGCAAGAATTGATGTCGGACTTGAATTTATAAAAAAAGAAATCGAAGATGTCAAGAAAATACAGGCAGAGTATGAGCAGACAAAGGACAAACTTAATACGCTCTCAAAAATATATAATGATGAAAATACGGCAGGACTTGATATAAAGATAAAGGAGTATAGTGACAGCCTTGACAGCGAGTATTTTGAAGCGGAAAAAGAGGCACAAAGACTTGCTGCATTTATTGAAAATGCAAAGAAACACCAATATTTATTAGATGCAAAGAACAGAACAAAGTTAAAAGAATATCTTTTTACAAGATATAAAGATGATGTCAAAGAAGGTGCTGACTGGCTTGCACAGCTTGATGAGAAACAGCGTACAGATGTAAAGAGGCGTATTCCGTTTGTAGAATACAGTTTTATTGTAAAAAATAATTTTGATAAAATAAAAAATGATGCAACACTTGCCAGCTTTAATCTTGATTCGTATACCGTTCCGATTGTGAGTGAAGATAATGTCCTGGATGCAAAAGTCCAGATTGATAAAAATACAGTTGTATTTGCAATGAAAGATATGGATTTTCTTAAAGATGATGCAAAAACCGAGTCGGAGATTGCGGCGGCACAGGAAGAGCTTGATAATATTAATCATAAAATAGAAAAAATTGAAGACCGCCGAAAAGTTGTACTTGGTGACTATTGTTATGTCATAAATAATAAGATGCAAAGGTTTGAAAAAGCATCAGATGATTTACGCAGGCTCACAGAGAATATGTCGCAGAGCAGGGAAAATCATGAAAAGCTGAAAGCAGAAGAACAGCTTCTTAAAAAGCAGTGTGATAGTGCGGCTGCACAGGCAGAATCAGCAAAAAAGGCATATACAGAGGAGTGCAGCCGTTATGAGATTTTAAAACTTGCAAAAAAACATAAGGAGCAGCTTGCCGGAGAATATGCAAAGCAGAGACAGGCACTTCTTGATGCAGATAATCTTTCACGAAAACTTGGAGATTCACAGACGGATGTTGAAAATAAGAAAGAAATTCTTGAGAATGTAAGTAAAACTCTTGCGGTATATGAACAAAAAATTGAGACTGCACAAAAAGACTGGGAAGAAAATTACAACCATTTTTATGATATGGATATAGATACATCAGACAAACCGGAAAAAGAATTTGCAGGTATGACATACATGCAGCTTGAGTCAAGATTTTTCGGACTGAAAGACATATTGGACAAAGAGATGGTTGACGTTGCAGATAAAGAAGCACTTATGGAACATTACCGTATTTCAATGGAAAAGTGCAAAAAAGCCATTGAATACCGTGGTGATGATTTTGAAACAGTAAAATCAGATTTTGAAACAGGTAAAACGATTGTTTCAGATGCACAGGAACTTCTTCACATAAAACAGCAGATTGCTGATATAGAGAAGGAGACGAGAACTGACAGAGATGAATTTGATGCACAGAATGCACTTATGAACCGTCTTGAGGGTAGTATTGCACATGCTGTGAGCCAGATAAAAGAAAGATTCGGTGAATATGAACCGCTTTCGTGTGAAAATCCTGAAAGCTACATCAGCCAGCATAAGAATTATATAAAAGAGCTTGATGAGAGAACACAACGCATTAAAGCAGAGATAGCAGGTCAGGCAAAAGCTTTAAAAAAATATTATATATGTGAAAAAGACCTTGAGAGAATTGTGACAGATGCCGGTATGGATATTCCGGATGAGGAAGCAGTTGCCAATGTTTTCAGGCAGAATGAAAATGCATATGATTTAAAGATTCTTGAGACTGAGACAGATTCATATGAGAAAATCTCAAAGGATTATTCACAGCTTGTAAAGCTTATTGAAAAAAGAAGAGAAGATTTTCAGAGCAGGAAAGAACAATTCTGCCGCCGTCTTGTGGAATTTGATGCAGATGAGCTTTCGGCAGAAATGAATGCTTCGATAAATATTCCGTCTGATTGCAAGGATGTTGAGGTGTTATGCAGCGGGCTTCGCAGGACGAATGAATACATAGTATTGGAAAAAGAGCGTGTTTCAAAGGGTATTGAAGATATGGAACAGATAAAAGACAACTTTGAAAACCGTTGTATACAGACGTGCTGCAATATAAAAACAGAACTTGACAGACTTCCTGGTCTTTCAACAATACGTCTTGATGATGAAATCATATCGATGATTGGGCTGTTTATTCCATATGTAAAGGAAGAACTGTATAAGAGCAGGATGTCATTATATATAGATGAGACAATTTCAATGTCTGAAAGCATTTCGTCACAGGAAGAAAGATTGAAATATATAAGAAACAGGCTCACATGGAAACGTCTTTTTTCTGTAATAGTAACTGATATGAATGCAATAAGGGTACAGCTTTATAAACGTGAGCGTATCAAGGATCAGAGCAGGTATCTGCGATATGAGGAGGCAGTTGGCTCTACGGGACAGTCACAGGGAATTTATATACAGTTTCTTATAGCTGTAATAAATTATATTGCAAGCGTTAACGCATCAGTTAGTGAAACGGCAGTTCTTGGAAAAACAATATTTATTGATAATCCGTTCGGTGCCGCAAAAGATATTTATATATGGGAACCGATTTTTAAGCTTTTAAAGACAAACCATGTACAGCTTATCGTTCCGGCAAGAGGTGCAACACCGGCAATTACAGGAAGATTTGACGTTAATTATATACTTGGACAAAAACTTGTTGACGGAAGACAGCAGACTGTTGTCGTTGATTATTACAGCAGGACAAACACGACCCAGCTGGAATATACGAGAATGGATTATGAGCAGACGAGCTTTGAGTTTTTCGTATAAAAAGTTTACAATAATCAATAGCTGTGATAAACTTATGACATATATGTAGTGTAGATATACTGCGTATATGTCATAATTACGATTAGAGAATAACCCGGATTGCAGGGTGTTAATACATAAAAATTGATTAGTAAAGGTGGCGTCTTGTTGTGGATAAATATGAAATGAATCTTAAAATTGAACAGATTAAGCAGCTTGCAGCAAAAAAATCTTATAAAGAAGCAGCTGCAATTGCAAAAGAGATGAGCTGGCACAAGGTAAAAGACTGGAATGCACTTGCAACAGTAATTAACGTGCAGGAAGCAGTCGGAGATTACGAGGAAGCGAGAGATATGGCTATTCTTGCATATAACCGTAATCTTGGAGGCAGAAAGCTTGTATACAAACTTACTGAGATTATGATAAAGCTGAAGCAGTTTGATGATGCTGATGGGTTATATGAAGAGTATGAGCGTATGTCACAGCATGATGTTAGCAGATACATTCTTTATTATATTTTAAGAAAAGCAGAAGGTGCGTCAGATAACGAGCTTGTTGAAATTCTTGAAGACTATAAGAATCATGAGATTGATGAAAAATACATGTATGAGCTTGCTTGTCTGTATGCAAAGACAGGAAGAAAAGACGAGTGCATTAAAGCGTGTGATGAACTTGCACTTTTATTTCAGGATGGCATATATGTTGAAAAGTCAATGGAATTAAAGCAGGGACTTGGGGCACCGCTTACAACAATGCAGATTAAGATTCTTGATGATGCAAAACTTAAAAAACATGATGATGAAAAGACAAAAGAAATCATGTTTGAACAGCAGAAAGAACTTGCAAGAATACGTCAGGATGATATTGAAGAGGCATTAAAAGAGGATGATGATAAAGAAGCCGGGAAACCGGAGACTGAAGCAGAATCTTCAGATGATAAAAAAGCAGAACCGGCAAAGCCACAGATGCAAAGCATTGATGCAGGAAGCCTTATGGCTGCAACATTAGAGCCATGGGATGAGCCGTTAAAAGAAGAAAGTGACGAACAGACAGAAGAAATAGAGATAAATATAGAAGAAACTGATGAACCAAAGGGTGAATCAGCAGAAAATAATGATACAGCAGAAAATCTTTCAAGCGAAGATATGAAAGAAGAACATGATGCTGATAACAAAGAACGGCCGGATAATACAGATGTATTTAAAATGGCAAGAAAAGCAGCGGAGGCAGTATCTGATAACAAGCCCGGACAGATGCCGGAATCATTGAAAGAACTCATAGCTAATGCCAAGAAAAAGATTGAAAACAGCTATGACAGAATGAGTCGTGAGGATGAAGAAGAACGTCTGCGTGAAGAAAGAATAGAGGCACAAAGACATATTAAAGAGCGTGAAGATGCTATGGAGATTGAGCCTGTAAGCGTACCGAATGTCAATAATATTTATGACACACAGAACATTCAGGCAGAGCTTGCAAAGAATTTAAGTGAAATTCTTGACGAAGATACACAGGCATTAAGACCGGATCCGGTGACGAATACAGACAATATTACGGATGAGGTGCAGCCGGAAGAAGATGAGCAGATTGAAGGACAGTTAAGCCTGGCAGACTGGATGGAAACAGTACGCGAACAGAAATACGGCAATAGGGATACTAAAGAATATTCTAAAGAAGAACTCGAACGCATGCTTGATGAAAAGGATGAAAAGAGTGCTGCATATGAGCGTCTTATGGAAGAACAGAAAGAAATTGCAAAGGCAAACGGCTCTGAATTTAATGAGGAAGAAGCAAGATTAAAAGCAAGAGAAAAGATGATGCTCCATGCAGCAAAGACAGACCTTGCTATAAGAACCGGTAAAGCTACAGTGAAGCTTGAAGAAGCGGTAGATGCCATGAGAAGTATGGCAGAACAGGCAGGAGATGTGCAGGAAGAAGCTGCCAATGAGCAGACAGCAACTAAAGAAACGGATATTGCAGAACAGATAACTGAAAATATCCAGAAGGATACCGTCGTATCACTTGATACAGCAGAGATTGAAAGAATATCAGATGAAATGTTAAAGAGTGCTGTCAGTGAGGAGCTTGATATGGAGCAGACAGACGAAACAGAAGAAGAGATTCCAATCGGCGAGCTTATGCCTGAAGAAAATACACGTAAAATTAAGCCTTCAGCAGTAAAAGAACCGGAACCTCAGGTTGATGATATTGAGCAGGAAATAGATGAAGAAAAGAAACTTAGCGGAGATCTTGCAAAGATATTCAGAAAATACAGAGAAATGCCTGGTCTTGAGAGCCAGCTTGCATCTTATTTTGAGACACTGGATAAGGAAATGCAGACTAATACTTCATCATGCGGAAATATTCTTATTTCAGGCAATTCAAGTTCTGACAAGACAGACCTTGCAAGAACAATTGTAAGAGCAATCAATCATCTTTATCCGAACCGCCAGAAAAAGATAGCAAAGACAACCGGTGACAGTATTAATCACAGAGGAATCAGCAGAGCCATGTCAAAGCTTAAAGGAACTGCTCTTATTGTAGAGGGAGCCGGTTCAATCCAGCCAAAGCGTATTGAAGAGATTACACAGTGCCTTAAGCAGGATACAGGCAGAATGATAGTAATATTTGAGGATTCTGATGCTGAGATGAATGTTTTGCTAAACTTCAATCCGGATTTGACAAAGCAGTTTAACCATAGAATTATATTAAAGCAGTATACTGTTAATGAACTTGTAGAAATGGCAAGAAAATTTGCACGTAAACGTCAATATGAAGTTGATGATGATGCACTTCTTGAATTGTACTTAAAGATTGATAAGCTTCACAGTGTGACAGACAATATCCGTCTTGATGATATCAAGGAGATTATCAACAAAGCGATAGCACATTCAGAAAAACGTGCTTCAAGAAAGTTCTTTGGCGGAATTAAGAAAAAACGTGGTGAAAAGGGAGATATTTTCTTCCTTACAGATGCCGATTTTAAAGATTGAAAATAAAAATTATTTAATTTAAGGAGAGAGAATATGAATAATATTGATGAAATGTCAGTAAACGCGATAAGAGTTTTATCTGCGGATGCGATTCAGAAAGCAAAATCAGGTCATCCGGGACTTCCTCTTGGAGCAGCACCTGCCGCATATGAATTATGGAGCAGACACATGAACCACAATCCAGCTAATCCAAAATGGGAAAACAGAGACAGATTTATCCTGTCAGGCGGACACGGCTCAATGCTGTTATATTCACTTTTACATTTATTTGGATATGGTAATCTTTCAATAGATGATATCAAGAATTTCAGACAGCTTGATTCGCTTACACCAGGACATCCTGAATATGGTCATACTGTAGGAATTGAAGCTACAACAGGTCCTCTTGGACAGGGTATGGCAATGGCAGTAGGTATGGCAATGGCAGAGGCACATCTTTCTGCTGTATTCAATAAAGAGGGATATCCGGTTGTTGACCACTACACATATGTACTGGGTGGCGACGGCTGTATGATGGAAGGTATTTCATCAGAATGTTTCTCTCTTGCAGGAACTCTTGGACTTAACAAGCTTATTGTTTTATATGATTCAAATAATATTTCAATTGAGGGAAGCACAGATATTGCATTTACAGAAGATGTAATGAAGCGTTTTGAAGCTTTTGGTTTCCAGACAATAGAAGTTAAAGATGGCAATGACCTCGCGGCAATCGGAGCAGCTATTGAAGAGGCGAAGGCTGATAAAGAGAGACCTTCACTTATTAAGATTGATACTCTTATCGGATTTGGATGTCCGGCGAAGCAGGGTAAGGCAAGTGCTCACGGCGAGCCTCTTGGAGAAGAAAATGTTGCCGCATTAAAGGAAAATATCGGATGGCCATGTAAGGGCGATTTTGAAGTTCCACAGGAAGTTTATGATAACTATAAGAAGATAGCACAGGAGCGTGGTGCGGCAGAAGATAAGTGGAATAAACTTTTTGATGAATATTGTGAGAAGTTCCCTGAAATGAAAGAAAAGTGGGATAAATATTACAACGGATATGATCTTACAGATTTATTCGAGTCAGAAGAATACTGGGTTAAGCCTGAAAAAGCAGAAGCTACAAGAAGCACGTCAGGAGCACTTCTTAACCTTATTAAGCAGCATATGCCTAACCTCGTAGGCGGTTCTGCTGACCTTGCACCATCTAATAAGACAAACATGAAGGATGCAGGCGATTTTTCTAAGGAAAATTACGCAGGAAGCAATTTCCACTTTGGAGTAAGAGAGCAGGCCATGACAGCTATCACTAACGGTATAGCACTTCACGGAGGATTAAGACCATTTGCAGCAACATTCTTCGTATTCAGTGATTATACAAAACCGATGGCAAGACTTTCATCACTTATGAAACTGCCTGTAACATATATTTTCACACATGACAGTATCGGTGTCGGCGAAGATGGTCCTACGCATGAACCAATAGAGCAGCTTGCTGCATTCCGTTCACTTCCAAACTTTACTGTTTTCCGTCCATGTGACAGAACAGAGACAGCGGCAGCATGGATGTATGCCATAAAATCAGAGAGCACACCTACAGGACTTGTGCTCACAAGACAGAATCTTCCACAGATTGAAGGATCTTCAAAGGAAGCTTTAAAGGGTGGCTATATCATTGATAACAGCACAAAAGCTGAACCAGATGCAATTATAATAGCAAGCGGTTCAGAAGTTTCACTTGCAATAGAAGCTAAGCAACTTCTTGCCGGTGATGGTATTGATGTAAGAGTTGTCAGCATGCCAAGTATGGAATTATTTGAGGAACAGTCTGACGAATACAAGAATTCAGTTCTTCCATTAAGCTGCCGTAAGAGAGTTGCTGTTGAAGCACTTTCTGATTTTGGCTGGTACAGATATGTAGGCCTTGATGGTAAAGTCGTTTCAATGAAAGGCTTTGGAGCTTCAGGTCCTGCAAACGAACTTTTCAAGAAGTTTGGCTTTACTGCAGAAAATGTTGCAGCAGCAGTAAAAGATGTAATGTAATCTGATTGAATTTGTTAAAAAATGTTAATAAATTATTTACAATTGTTAATAAAATTTAGACAAAAATACCTTGAAATTGAATAAATAGAGATATATAATAAGAGCATAGATTGTCAGAGATTTAACAATCAATGCTCTTATTATAATTTTGGAGGTATTTTATTATGGCTAGATTTACTTTACCAAGAGACATTTATCATGGAAAAGGTTCTTTGGAGGCATTGAAGACACTCCAGGGCAAAAAGGCAATTATCTGTGTCGGCGGCGGCTCAATGAAGCGTAACGGATTTCTTCAGAGAGCAGAAGATTATCTTAAAGAAGCTGGAATGGAAGTAAAGCTTTTTGAAGGCATTGAATCAGACCCATCTGTAGAGACTGTTATGAAAGGTGCTCAGGTTATGACTGAGTTTGAACCTGACTGGATTGTAGCTATCGGTGGTGGTTCTCCTATTGATGCAGCTAAGGCAATGTGGATAAAGTACGAATATCCGGATACAACATTTGAAGATATGTGCAAGGTATTTGGTCTTCCACAGCTTAGAAGAAAAGCTCATTTTTGTGCAGTATCATCTACATCAGGTACAGCAACAGAAGTAACAGCATTCTCAATTATTACAGATTATCATAAGGGTATTAAGTATCCAATTGCAGACTTTGAGATTACTCCTGATGTTGCAATTGTTGACCCTGAACTTGCAGAGACAATGCCTGTCAAACTCGTGGCTCATACAGGTATGGATGCAATGACTCATGGTATTGAGGCATATGTTTCAACAGCTAATTGTGATTTTACAGATCCTCTTGCACTTCATGCTATTATGATGATAAGAGATAATCTTGTAAAATCATATAACGGAGATATGGAAGCAAGAGATGCAATGCATAATGCACAATGTCTTGCAGGTATGGCATTCTCTAATGCACTTCTTGGTATTGTTCATTCAATGGCTCACAAGACAGGTGCAGCATTTGAAGGCGGACATATAATTCATGGTGCAGCTAATGCTATGTATCTTCCAAAGGTAATCAAGTACAATTCAAAGGATGCAACGGCAGCTGCAAGATATGCATACATAGCTGATTTCCTTGGACTTGGTGGTAATACAACAGAAGAAAAGATTGATAATCTTATTGCAATGTTAAGAAAGATGAATGATGAACTTAATATTCCTCACTGCATCAAGAATTATGGTGAGGGTGGTCTCCCAGCAGAGACAGGATTTGTATCAGAGGAAGAATTCAAGGCTAAGTTACACGACATCGCAGCCAATGCTATCCTTGATGCATGTACAGGTTCTAATCCACGTCAGCCTAGTCAGGAAGAGATGGAGAAGCTTCTTACATGCTGCTACTATGATACAGAAGTTGACTTCTAATAATTACATATAAGAATAAATGTTAAGCCTTCTGGTAATAATACGGTTGTATTAATTATCAGGAGGCTTTTTATTATGGCATTGAATGAAAAAGAAAAGACTACGATTAAGGATTTACAGACTCAGGAGCAGACCTGTATCAAGAAGTACAAGAAGTATGGACAGGATGCGAAAGATCCTGTGTTAAAGGAGCTGTTCTCTACATTAGAGAAGAATGAGCAGAAGCACTATGACACATTAGGACAGATTCTTGAGGGAAAAGTTCCTGAATGTGACTGCAACGACTGTGAGGGAAAAGAGTATGAGCCTGAGGCAACTTATGATGTGATGAGCAAGTCAGAGGATAAGGAAAGCGATGCATTTTTAGCAA
>OHGX01000339.1_pt1 | contig 33318 bp, 24 predicted proteins | sample 1567841 | NCBI WGS metagenome assembly OHGX01 (sample SAMEA3879587, study PRJEB24766) | human gut metagenome | biome: human-associated habitat; feature: feces | place: USA | collected 1985/1987 | reverse complement strand
GCAAGCCGACGGGAGCCGATGTGAACCTGGCTTACCCACAGGCGGAAATAGCCGTCATGGGTGCAGAAGGGGCAGTGAATATCCTTTACCGCAAGTCTGCTCCGGAAGAGAAAGCTGAGATCATCAAGGAATACGAAGATAAATTCTCCAATCCTTATCGTGCGGCAGAACGTGGTCTGATTGATGAGGTGATTATGCCCCGTGACACTCGTTACAAACTTATTCAAGCTTTGGAAATGTGTCACAATAAAAACCAAAGCAATCCGCCTAAGAAACATGGCAATATGCCTTTATGATAAAATCAAGATTCCGTCACAGATTGATCAGATTGACATCGGTCCAATTTAAGCAGTGGGTCCTCAATGGAAATAACCGGTGACAATCTGCGTAACCTGTGGCGGAAAAGCTTTTTATCTCGTCTCTTTGCTATTCTTTATTCAGCCATGCATTGATTTGTGTCTTGATTTCTTCTTGTGTGTCGGTGTCAAAGCTGCCGATACGGGTGGTATGGCTGCCGCCGGGTAATACATAAACTTTTATGTTTTTCTTGTTCTTCAGCCAAGTGACACCCGAAGCTGTCCAAGGATCATCGCCGCCATAAATATAGATCATTTCGGGATCATTCTCTTTCAGGAATTTTACCACCTTATTATATAGTGTCTTGTCAAATTTGAGATTTGACAGTTCGGGCGGTAACATTACCTTATGAAGATAGTCACGGCTGCTCTTTATCGTCAGATACTTTTTGAAAGGTTTGATGTCATATCCGTAATACCCCAGTTCTTTGGCCGCTTGCACATTAAAGGAAGGGTAGGGAGATTGTTCGGAGAAATAATCCGGTTCACAAATAGCTATGAAATGCTTGAATAGCGTGTGGTCATCGGCATTTGTTTCCGGAATCTTATTTACAGGAGTTCCCCATTGCCATAGGGCAAATGAGTATTCCAATACATTGAAGTCGTATACTTCGGCTATAGGAATGCGGAAGGTATATCCTTTATCCGAGCAATATTTTTCGAACATCGGTAGCAGCCGGCTCTTGCGTTTAAGTACTTCCAGTTGAAAGTTTTCAACTCGTTTACGGTTTTCGGGAGTCGAAACTTTATTGGCAATGAACGGTTCGTGACGACCGTCCTCCAATGATTGGTTGAGGGGGGCTACGTAAGGTACGGAGATATCCACATCATCGGGAAAGTAAGTGCGGTAGAACATCGTAGTCTGTCCGCCTTTGCTGATTCCGGTAGCTATCCATTTCTCATCGTATAGTTGTTTCAAGGTCGTGGTTACATGATGCAAATCATACAGTGAATTTTCAACCGTGAGATAATCCCAGTTGCAGGGCTTCGGCATGGACTCACCAAAATAACGGTATTCCACGAATACCAGATTGGCGTTGAATAATTTGGATAACTCTTCTTGATAACGCGGATGGGTGGCATAATGGGCGGCATAGCCTTCGGTAACCAGTACGGTAGGGCGGTCAAAACCTACATGCGAGAGAATAACCCTTTGCTTGAAATTCCCTGCTTCGGGGTGATGCGGATCCAATAGTTGATTAATGAAGAATACATATTTCTCCGGATAGGCATCACTTTGCATTGGTTTAATGTCACTGATGTCCGGAAGATTTTGAAGTCTTTTCTGTAATTCAGTGGGAGGAGCTGCGGCCTGGGCCATTTGTAAAGGCAATAAGACAGCCAGTATTGCCCATACCATAAAAGAGAGTGTGTGTTTCATCGTTTATAAATGGTTTAATAACTAATGGGCAACAAAAATAGTATTTTATTTCGATATTGTCGGGTAATCTTTTATCTTTGTGTTACTTAATAAAGCTGAGAAATATGTTTTTTCTTCATCGTATATGGAATTGGTGCAGTCGCTTCCGTCACCGTTGTGGTTACGGAGTACACTCTCCGTCTGATTTTTTTCTGATTACTTCTGTTGTTTATGAAAAATATCACTACTATGCTTATCGGGTATTGAAGGAAAGGGGATTTCCTGCTTATTTGCCACATTATCGAAGGAAAGTGAACCGTTTGCTATTCCGGTTGGTTAATTATTTCAGACCAAAGTCGTTGATTGAAGTGGGGATTGGTAATGGGGCATCCATAGGATATATGCGGGCTGCGTGTCATACTATGGACTCCGTCACCTTGAAAGGCAGGGATTGGGCAAAGACTTCCCGGCAACTGGAGGAGAAACTGGCGGAGGTGCATACATTAGATTGTCTGCATATAGGGCATACTCCTTTTTATAAAGAAGTTTTTGAACTGGTACTTCCTTATGCCGGACCTCGTAGTTGCTTTATTGTCGGAGGAATTCATGAATCGAAGGAAAAACGGAAATGGTGGGAGCAAATTGTAGCCAGTGAGTCGACGGGTATCACTTTTGATTTGTATGACATAGGGTTGGTCTTTTTTGATAAAGCGAGATATAAACAGCATTATATTGTAAATTTTTTATAACCGGAACCATGAAGAAAAGCATGATATACACCAAAACAGGTGATAAGGGAACCACATCATTGGTAGGTGGTACCCGGGTGCCGAAAACGCATATACGGCTTGAAGCCTATGGCACAGTGGATGAATTGAACTCCTATTTGGGATTGTTGCAAACGTATTTGACGGATGAGGAGGATAAACAAATCATTTTTCGTATACAAAATAAATTATTCTCTGTCGGTTCGTATCTGGCAACGGATCAGACACAGACCAAGTTGCGTATGGAAAGTCGTATAGAGGATGAAGACATCCGGATGTTGGAGCAGGCAATTGACGTAATTGACAATGAACTTCCTCCTTTGAATGCTTTTATTCTGCCGGGGGGTGACCGTGGAGCAGCCGTTGGACACATTTGCCGGACGGTGTGTCGCCGTGCCGAGCGACGCATTCTTGCATTGGCTGAAGAATGTGACATAGATGCCCGTGTAACAGCATTTGTCAACCGTTTATCTGATTATTTATTCATTTTGACCCGAAAGTTAAATCATTTAACTAAAACGGATGAAATTTTTTGGGATAAAAGTTGCAAATGAAATAATTTATTATACTTTTGCGGCTAATTAGAGAACGAAAGAAAAGTATTTACTTAAAAAATAAGAAAACTATGTACTGGACATTAGAATTGGCCTCGAAGTTAGAGGATGCTCCCTGGCCTGCTACAAAGGATGAGTTGATTGACTATGCAATGCGTTCGGGCGCTCCGTTGGAAGTAATCGAAAACTTGCAAGAGATGGAAGATGAAGGCGAAATCTATGAAAGTATAGAAGATATTTGGCCGGATTATCCGAGCAAAGAGGATTTCTTTTTTAATGAGGAGGAATATTAAGAAGCTAAAATCAAATTAAATGATTTAATATCAGCGGGATAAGCAAAAATAATTTGTTTGTCCCGCTGGTGTTTTATAGGCTTAAATGGTGTGGTTTGTTTGTCTAAAATGCAATTTTTCTTCTTGAAAACAGAGTTTGTTTGTCTAAAATACACTACCTTTGTGCATCCTCAGGAATATTAAAACAAAAGGAAGCGTATGGGAAGACCGAAGAGATTATATCCGTTGGGCAAATATCGTCTCCGCACACCGAAGGAGTCTGACAAAAATAAAGCCTACCCTATTGAGTTGGAATATACTTGGAATAGGCAAATTATACGTAAGACAACAAATGTCTTTGTTAAGGAAACCGACTGGAATCAGAACGGCAATCAAGGTCGTGGAGAAATTCGTGTCAGTTATGGATCTGAGTACAAACGTCTCAATCAACTGTTGTTGGCACGTGTTGACCGGATTGACTCTATGCTTGCAGAGTATAATGAAAAGCATCCCAATCAAATCACTGCTGACATTATTTCGGGATTCCTTGCAGATAAGCCATTGACGCGCCCAGACCAAGGAAAAGATTTTGTTGAGTTCACATTGGAGCGTCTTTATTCAGAATACTCAAGAAACAAGATTGGCCGTAGTCGATATGAAAACGGTAAAAGCGGAATGAATATATTCCAAACCTTCCTTCGTTCCACGAAACAGGGTACATATCGTGCCGATTCTATCTATGTTGGCGATATCACTCCTGAATTATTGGATGCATATATTTTGTGGCGTAGAGAGATAAAGCAGAATAGTGATGCAACAATCAATCACTCTTTAACACCAATATTAAAAGCATGTGCTTACGCATGTGAGATGGGTATGCTGGAACCTTCTGTTAATGCAAGAATACAGGATATGCGTATTATTACTAAGGTATCTTTGTCGGAAGAGGAGAGTGAATTTGATGGGAAGAGCCTGAATAAAGAACAATTACTTGCTCTATTGGAATACTACAAAACCTGTCCTGAACCACGTAGGAGAGAGTTTTTAGAGATTTTTTTCTTTGCTTTCCATGCTTGTGGACTTCGTGTTGTGGATGTAATGACATTGCAATGGGGGCATATCAACTTTGAGAAGAAAGAGTTGAGAAAAATTATGATTAAGACAAACAAACGCCATGTTATTCCTCTTACAGAGCAAGCTATATCTATCTTAAGACAGTGGCAAGAAAAACGGGAAGGCTGCAAATATGTATTCAATCTTGTGAAAGAAGAATTAGACCTAGATGATGCTGAAGCCCTTTATAAAGCTCGCAATAATGCCACTAAATGCATCAATCAGTCACTTGTGGTAGTGGGCGAACAGATTGGGTTGCCGTTTAATTTGTCAATGCATGTAGCTAGACACTCATTTGCAGTGTTTGCATTAAACAAAGGGTTGTCAATGACTGTAGTAAGTCGCCTTTTAGGGCATGGCAGTACAGATGTTACAGAGAAAGTATATGCCAGATTTCTGCCTGAGACTCTTTCGTCCGAGGTGGCACGTTTAAAAGATGAATTTAAAACTCTAGAAATAATTTGAATGAAGTATGTTGCAGATTATATTTCTTAATATTGGTCTTTGCGTTATTTTGTTGGCAATTGCCTTCGTCTTCAAAAAATATGCAAGAGTAATTCTATGGTCGAGTGCAATTACATTATTCGTAGGCACATTATTACTCGTTGGACTTGGGGTTGTAAACCCTGTCAGCGATAACGAAACTGGCTCATCAGAGTTTTGGGGCACAATTATGTTTCTGATTTCAGCAGCTGCATTAGTCATTGGTGCAGAAATTCTTCGTGAGAAAAATATTAAGAATGTGGAAGAAGTTGTATCTGTTGATGCTGAAATTATTCTTTCTGAAACATTGGATACAGAATTGGCTCGTAAAGTTTTTGCAAAGGCCATAGAAGCTGGTTATATGAAAGAAGATGGCACACACTATATATGGAACGAGTCTAAAGTTCTTTTAGCATATATGTGTGGTCGCATATATTGTGGAGATAAACCAACGGTCTCCAATATTGATGATAGGGAATTTTGGAAATTTGGAAGAACTGCCTTTTTCCCTGATACGGAACTAAATAATTTATTTGATGTTTCAGGATTGGGGCAATCACGTTCAAATAGGAAAGATCTTCCAGTACCAACAAAATCAACAGAGATTGATAAATTTTTCGAGTAGCCACTTGACTACTCTTTTTTGTTTATAATCAGGTGGTTATATTTCAATCCTAATATCAAAATAACTCAATCCTAACATTATTCCTAACGCATTAGTCTAATTCATCCTAACTTTTCACCTCCTAAGGATTCTATACTTTCGCTGCGGTTATGGACGATGTGCACAATCGTACCATGGCAAAATAACCCGGCTTAAAAGTCCGAGTGCGCATCAGGACAGTTGAGCCATAATTTAAATTGTATATGGCTAAAATTAAGAATGTAGAGTCCCTATGTGAACGGGAATTGCTGGAGAAAATTCTCCACACTGTAGAGAAGCATGAAAAGGCTTTGGCTCAACATCAAATGCCCCAAAATCATCTATATGATAATAAGGCACTGATGGCAAAATTGGGTATAAAGGAAAAATATCTGAAGAAATTGCGTGATAATGGCTACCTTGGATATTCACGTCAAGGAGACAAATATTGGTATACTCAAGAAGATGTAGACCGATTCCTGCGCAATTTTCACTATGATGCCTTTGCGGCAAGTGATGAACTACCCCAACGGAGAGGAGGTGGTTATGGTCGATAAGTTGCATTTAACCAATATGCTCCGAGCAAAGGTAGAGTATAATCTTGATGGAGGATTGCCGTTGGATGTTTTCCCTGATAAAATTCAGGAAATTATTCTGAACCTTTCTCGTTATGAAAATTTCAATGTTGAGTATGTGGCATCCATTATTATATCTGCGATGGCGGCTGCCATTGGCAATTCGTACCAAATCAATATCAGGAATGAGTGGAAAGACAGTCCATCTCTTTATATGATGCTTATTGGGCGACCTGGTTTAGGTAAAACTCCTCCTCTTAACTTCCTTTACAAACCTATCAACGATTTGGACGATCGTCTTGACGAGAAATATAGCGAGGAACTTGAGAAATATGAGTGTGCCAAGCAGGCGAACGGAGGAAATGATAAATTGAAAGTGCCCAAGTGGTTGACCAATATTATATCTGACTTCACACCAGAAGCAATGGTAGAGGCTCATTGGCGCAATCCACGAGGGATAGCTATAATTGTAGACGAGATAATTGGGCTATTCAATTTCGCAAAGAGATACAATGGCAATAATAATCTTATTGAACTTCTGCTAACAGCTTATAGTGGTGGTACGATTAAAGTTCTACGCAAGTCCTCATCACGTCATATTCGTGTTAAAACGCCGTGTATTAATGTAATAGGAACGGTACAGACCAACATGCTACATGAGGTGTTCAGAAAAGAGTTCATTGCTAACGGATTCCTTGATAGGTTTATCTTCATTTTTCCAAAAGACAGGAAGATTTCAAGATGGAGAAGAAATGATAATAGTGTTCCTAAACCTGATATAGCAGGGCAATGGGCGACTATTCTCAACAAAGTACTTGAAATTCCCTGCACGATTAATGAAACAAGGAATGTTGCAGAACCAAAAGTTTTGGAAATGACCGAGGAGGCAGAGGTGTATTTTTATGATTGGTATAACAATATCATTGATAATGTTAATAGCATTGATGATGATGCAGATGTGGAGAGTCGCAGCATGAAACTTAATGGCCATGCAGGACGTTTATCGTTGATATTTCAGATAATGAAATGGGCTGTAGGCGAAGGAGATATGCAGCCAGTAAGCCTGTCTTCTGTGAAATCCGCTATTCGTATGGTTGATTACTATGAAGATACTTACCATAGGATACAAGAGATACTTTTGTCTAATACTATCGGTGATGTAAAAGAAGACTGGTTATCTCAGTTGGGTAATACATTCACAGCAAGCGATGCTATCGCTGCTGCGAAAATATATGAAATACCCAGAAGAACCGTATTCTATGCATTAAAGAAACTCTGTCAGGCAAAGCAGCCAATTCTGAAAAAAAACAAGCATGGCGAATATCGAAAAATTCAACACCAAACATCAAATGCATCTTGCACTATTGCACTTTCAACCCAAGTTGAGGAATTACAGACAAAGCATAGTGCAAAAGTGCATAGTGCAAACGAATAAACTTATCTATCCATGAGCAAGTATAGATTTCATTTGCAAAAGTATAGTTTGGGAAGCAAGATTGCTTGCCCTAGTTGTGAGAGACCTCGATGTTTTGTGAAATATGTTGATGAAGAGGGAGTTGTAAGTTTTCCCAATGAGGTTGGGAAATGTGACCATGAAATCAGTTGTGGTTATCATTACACTCCACGTGATTTCTTTCGTGATAATCCCAATGCAAACATCAAGGAAGAACGGTCTAGTGATTATGTACAGCCTGTGAAAAGTACTCATGAAAAAGAAATTATTGTGCCACCCTCTTTTATTCCCTTAGAGTATTTTAATGCGAGTCTTGCTCATTTTGAGAAGAATCCCTTATACAAATACTTATGCAGGGTGTTTGGTGAAGCTGAAGCCCAAAGGGTATTCCATTTATATCATGTTGGTACATCGGCTAAATGGGGAGGTGCGACAGTTTTTTGGCAAATTGATGCTAATGAGCAGGTACGTTCTGGTAAGATTATACTTTATAATTCTGAGACAGGGCATAGGGTTAAAGAACCCCACAGTTATGTAAGCTGGGCGCATCGTGAACTACAACTTAAAGATTTCAATCTGAAGCAATGTCTATTTGGCGAACATCTATTGAAAAGATATCCTGATGCACCGGTCATATTGGTGGAAAGCGAAAAAACGGCTATTGTCATGAGTCACTTCATCCCGAACTATGTTTGGGTGGCAACTGGCGGCATTAATGGATGCTTCAAAGAAGAATTTGTTCATAGTCTTAAAGGTAGGGATGTAACTCTAATTCCTGACTTGGGAGCTACACAATTGTGGAAAGAGAAATCGATAATTCTGACAAGAATCTGTAGCAGAGTTGTAGTCTCGGATATGCTTGAGCAGATAGCAACCGAAGAAGAACGATCTAAAGGACTTGATATTTCTGACTACTATCTATTCTCTCCATCCAAACACCAGATTCTACAAATGATGATTGAGAAGAACCCTCTTTTACAAAATCTCATTGACGCTCTAGGCTTGGAGTTGATAGATGCTCAGCAGATGACAGAATCCACTTAGATTGTACAAAACTAAAATGGTAAAGGAACTTGTTCCAGGAGTTAAAATAAAACCCATAACACAATAAGGACTTTTTGCTTTGCAGCAAGAAACTCCCATTTGTGGTTGGCAAACACAACTCTAAATGAGCAAGCTCAAATGTGTAACTTTTAAAACATTAGATCTATGAATGAAAGTATTAAACAAGCCATGCATTTAGATGCATGCAAATCTTTTGGCGCAGCAGAAGCCAATGAAAACGAAAGAAGATGGGATGATAAGATGATTGATTCTAAGAACAACGATTCTATTAATAACTACGACAAAACCAGAATGAGGCTTAATTTTGAGATTGGCCCCGATGGTAAGATTCACTCTTTGGGCTATCAGGATAAAAGACTTGATGTTCGCTTGCAAGAACGGCTAAATGAACTTGGTTGGCGTCCATTCAAAGCGGATAGTAAGATTCAGCCCAATTGTTGTGCTCGTCTCATCTTTGGTGGCAATCGAGAGCGTACATTGGGAATGGCATTTGGCACTCAGGATCTAAAACTGGATAAAGGTTCGGACAATAGCCATATACATAGATGCAAAGAGGTGGAGCAATGGGCTTTGGATGTATATAATTGGTGTTGCCGTAGGTATGGGAAAGAGAATATCATCGGCTTTCAGGTTCATCTTGATGAAACGTCACCACATATTCATGCACTTATTGTTCCTGTTGGGGTACGTCCTAAAAGTGGCCGTGAATGTGTGATGTGGTCTGCAAAATTCGGAAAGAATAAATATGAGTATGGTTCAATACTCAAGGAAATGCATACCTCACTCTATGAAGAAGTTGGTAGCAAATACGGTTTGGAGAGGGGGGACAGCGTAGAAGGTCGCAATATCCAGCATCTGAATAAGCGAGATTATATCCGTAAACTCGCAAAGGAGCAGAAGAAGATGGAAAAGGCCATCAGAGGATTGCAAACCATGAAAGATAATATCGAGGCTGAAATGAAAATGTTTTCCGATGAATTAAAAATCTTGGAGAAAGATTTGGCTGCAGGACGTGTTGTATTGGCTGAATATCAAAACAAGAAAGCGTGCATTGAGGATTTGATACAAGATTGCCAAGAAAGACTCGATGATAAGGAAACCAAGTTGATGATAAAGCAGCAGGAGTTAGACTCGTTACTGAAAGATATCCAAAACATTCATTCTGTGAATAGACCGTTCAAGAATTACAAGATTGAGTTTAATGCGCCACAGATTACAGAAAAACCGCCAATGTTTGGAACCGATAAGTGGCTGGAACGCCAAAATACAATTATCGAGAAGCAATTTACCGCTATGGGGCGTAAATTGGAAGAACTTTATAGAAATGAAGCTGCTAATCAAGTTGAAGCTGTTCGCCAGAACATTTTGGTGGATATGAAAGAAGTCCATACGTTGAAAGCAGAAAACAAGACTCTTACTGAATGTATGAATTACTGGTCTAATTTGGCATTGAAGACTTTTGACTACCTTTCGATACCATCTTTACGTGATGAATTATGTGCTGTAGCAACAGCTCTTATAGGTGGAGATTATGTAGTTCCATCAGGGGGTGGAGGCGGAGGAAATGAATCAGACTTACGTTGGGATGGTCGCAGACCTGACGAACCTGATTTTGCATTCCAAAGAAGATGCTTCTCACATGCTGTCAAATACATTATGGCTAAATACAGTGTGAAGCAGAATAAGGGACGCGCCCGATAGTTTTTCAAAGACCGCTATCACCAAGAAATATGGTGGTAGCGGCGATTTGATTTTTACAAATAAGGGGAAAAAACATTTTTGCAAAAGAATTATTATAGGAATTGCAGGTTTTAATGGACTTTTAATTATCTTTGCGTTTAAAGCAATAAAAATTACGTCATGAACGACATGAATAGAATAAAAGTAGTTCTTGTAGAAAAGAAGAAAACTAGCAAATGGCTTGCAGAAGTTTTAGGCAAAAACCCTGCAACCATTTCTAAATGGTGCACTAATACATCCCAGCCCGATGTGGCAACACTCCGAGAAATAGCTCGAGTGCTCGATATAGATGTAAAAGAGCTTCTTAACTCTACAAAATAATTCACTATCTTCATATGATAGCAATATATTATGGCAAAAAAGAAAAATAAAGAAGAATCTCTGGTTCCCAAAGACGAGAAAACCCTTAAAATGGAAGGTGTGCAGAATCTGTACAACTTTCTGTTTGAGGCATGCAACATATTGCGTGGTCCTGTGAGTCAAGATAACTTCAAAGATTATATAACACCAATCCTCTATTTTAAGCGTATATCTGATGTATATGACGAAGAGACTCAAACTGCGCTTGAAGAAAGTGGTGGCGATGAGGAGTATGCATCCTTGCCTGAACAACATCGTTTTGTAATTCCAGATGGTTGTCATTGGAGTGATATTCGCGAACGCTCCGAGAATCTTGGTGCTGCAATTGTTGGTGCGATGCGAGGTATAGAGTTAGCAAATCCTGATACACTATACGGCGTGTTGTCGATGTTCAGCGCACAGAAGTGGACCGATAAGAAAAACCTTTCTGATGGTAAGATTCGTGATTTGATAGAGCATCTATCCACCCGTAGATTGGGCAACAATGATTACCCAGCTGATTTGATGGGTGATGCATATGAGATATTGCTGAAGAAATTTGCGGATGACAGTAAGGCTCAAGCTGGAGAGTTCTATACGCCTCGTTCGGTCGTAAGCTTGCTTGTACGCATTCTCGATCCGAAACCAGGTGAGACTGTGTATGACCCAGCATGTGGTAGTGGCGGTATGCTGATTGAGGCGGTACAGCACATGAATCACTCAAGTCTTTGCTGTGGAAGCATATTCGGACAGGAGAAGAACGTTGTCAACTCGGCCATTGCAAAGATGAACTTGTTCTTACATGGCGCCAGTGACTTTAATATTATGCAAGGCGACACACTTCGTTCACCCAAGATTTTGCAGAATGGAGAGATTGCCAAGTTCGATTGCGTTATAGCTAACCCGCCCTTCTCACTTGAGAAATGGGGTTCAGTAGAATGGTCTTCAGATAAATATGGTCGTAATGTTTGGGGAACACCCAGTGATTCGTGTGGAGATTATGCTTGGATTCAGCACATGGTGAAAAGTATGGCATCAGGCAATGGTCGTATGGCGGTTGTTATGCCTCAAGGTGTATTATTTCGTGGAAATGAAGAAGGCCGCATTCGCGAGAAATTGGTAAAGAGCGATTTGGTTGAAGCTGTTGTGACATTAGGCGATAAACTCTTCTATGGCACACCTCTTTCTCCCTGTTTCTTGATATTAAGACGTTTGAAACCGGCTGCACATAGTGCGCGAGTACTGATGATTGATGGCACAAAGATTCTCACCGTAAAGCGTGCACAGAATATACTTTCTCCAGAAGATGTAAATCGTTTATACGAACTCTACACCAATTACGAGGATGTAGAAGACTTTTCTAAAGTGGTGACTCTTGATGATATTGCGGCTAAGGATTATGACCTTTCTCCTAATAAATACGTGGAATATCACAAAGAGGAAATCCGTCCATATGCAGAAGTGCTTGCAGAGTTCAAGGCGGCATACGAGGAGGTAAAGAGATTTGAAGGAGAATTTAGAAAACTGATAAACTTATAACCCTATGGAACAACCTGTAAAATATTATAGAAATCCCGATGAGCCTATTTCATTGGAAGACTTGAAATCGTTCCTTTGGGGAGCAGCCACTCGCCTTCGTGGTCAGATTGATGCTGCTGGTTACAAAGAATATATTTTCCCTTTGCTATTCTTCAAACGAATTTCTGACGTATACGATGAGCAGTTTGAAGGCTATGTTTGCGAAGGCGGTATAGAGTATGCCAATGCTCAAGCTCAAGAATTAGTAATTCGTATTCCCGATGGTGCCCATTGGCGTGATGTACGTGAGTGTACTGAGAATGTTGGCCAGCGTTTGGTCGAAGCCTTTATTGCTATTGAACAAGCCAACCCTGGCGAACATGCCGATGGACGTGTTATCGGAGGCCTGGAAGGTATCTTTGGCCCTAAAGATGGGTGGACCAATAAAGCCAAGATGCCCGACCACATTATCACCTCTTTGATAGAAGATTTCTCACGTTACAATTTGTCGCTTAAAGCGTGTCCAGCAGATGAGATGGGACAGGCATATGAGTATCTTGTGGGCAAGTTTGCCGATGATGCTGGTAATACGGCACAGGAGTTTTACACCAACCGTACCGTTGTGGATTTGATGGCAGAGATACTTCAACCTCGTCCGGGCGAAAGCATCTATGACCCTACTTGTGGTTCGGGTGGTATGCTTGTAAAATGTTTGGACTTTCTTCGCAAAAAGGGTGAACCATGGCAAGGAGTAAAGGTTTTTGGGCAAGAGATTAATGCACTTACCAGTGCTATTGCTCGAATGAATCTTTATCTAAATGGCGTTGAAGACTTTTCTATTGTCAGAGAAGATACCTTAGCATACCCCGCCTTTGTCGATGGAAGCAAATTGCGTAAGTTTGATATCGTATTAGCAAATCCGCCATACTCTATAAAGACATGGGATCGTGAGGCTTTTATAAACGACAAATGGGGACGCAATTTCTTAGGAACACCGCCTCAGTCTAAAGCAGACTATGCCTTCATACAGCATATTTTATCATCTATGAATGATCATGGAAGATGTGCTATTCTATTGCCTCATGGTGTTCTTAATAGACTTATAGAGAAAGATATACGTCAAAAGCTCATTCAGAACGATCTTATTGATGCCGTTATTAGTATTGGGAAAAATTTATTTTTTAATTCACCAATGGAGGCCTGTATTCTTATTTGTCGATCAAATAAACCAACTGATAGGAAAAATAAAATTCTTTTAATAAAGGCTACCGATTTAGTGGAACGGAAAAATACTGAAAGTTATTTAACCAATGAGCATATTTCAATAATAACGAGTATTTATACCCGATATACCAATATTGACGGACGTTCAAAGATTATTAACAATAATGAAATCCCTGATAACAAGTATAGCATTTCACCAAAATTCTATGTAAAATCCAACGATCCAAAAGATATTGAAGATATTTCTGAACTTTTAGAAAATTGGAAGTCAAACTCAGAGTCTTTACACGAGTCATTTACCAATTTAATAGATTTATTATGAGCATAGTCAAGTTTTCTGAGGTTGCACACCGAGCATATACAAGAGAAGATAGATTCAATACTGAGAAAATCTATTATGTAGGTGGTGAACATATAGATTCATGTGAGTTATATGTTACAAAGAAGGGTGTAATAAAAGGTTCAACAATTGGACCAATGTTCTATTGCGGCTTTACTGCAGGGCAAATTCTATTTGTTACACGAAATCCTCATTTAAAGAAGTGTAGTATTGCTGATTTTGATGGAATCTGTTCAGAAAAGACCTTTGTAATAGAAACTAAAGATGAAAGTATTCTCACACAAGAATATTTAGCAATAATTATGCAAAGTGATGATTTTTGGAATTATTGTGAAGAAAATAAAAGTGGTGGTGTTAATTACTTTCTAAACTGGAGTACTCTTGCTGATTACGAATTCGAGTTGCCTCCAATTAAGCAGCAATTAGAAATTGCCCAAAAAGTGATGTCAGCTTATCGCCTAAAACAATCATATAAGAAGCTTCTTGATGCTACTCGAGAAATGGTGAAATCGCAATTTATCGAGATGTTTGGAAATCAGAATACTAATGACAAGGGTTGGACAGAATCATTAGTAAAAGATGAATTTAAGCTATCGATGGGTAAGACTCCAGCACGCAATAATCCTGAGTGTTGGGATAATGGAACCCACAAATGGGTTTCTATATCCGACATGTCTTCATACACGCGTTATACAGGAGATACTAGCGAATACATTACAGACTATGCAATAGCTGATTCAGGAATCAAAGCAGTGCCCAAAGGTACGATTATAATGAGTTTTAAGCTCTCTATAGGAAGAACTGCTATTACCTCAGAAGATCTATATACCAACGAGGCAATAATGGCTTTTGCTGGTTTTGATGAGAAGAAATTCAATATCGACTTCCTGCATTTTCTTATTGCAAACAAGAACTGGTTACTAGGTGCAAAGCAAGCAGTAAAAGGCCAGACACTTAACAAGGAGTCTATTGGAAATGCGAAGATCATTATTCCTCCAATTGAGGCTCAAGAAGAGTTTGCCAGCATTTACAATCAGGCTGATAAATCAGAATTTGTTGGTTGCAAATCGCAATTTATCGAGATGTTCAAAGAGAAGGGGTATCCTTTGAGAATGCTAAAATCGTTTGCTGATGTATCCACTGGAGGTACGCCTTCTAAGGCAAATCTTGAATATTGGAATGGAGATAAGCCATGGGTATCTGCAGAGGACATGAAAAATAAGTATGTATATGACACTTGCGAGAAGGTCACAGAAGCCGGATATGCTACATGCAAGATTATCCCAGTAGATACCTTGATGTATGTATGTCGAGGTAGTATCGGAGTAATGGCAATCAATAAGATAGAATGTGCAACCAATCAGTCTATATGTAGAGCAAAGTGCCACGATAACGTATGTAACGTAGAGTTTCTTTATCATGCTTTAATGTATCAAAAAGACAACATTAAGAAAATGGGGACTGGCACATCATTCAAATCATTGAATCAAACTTCATTCTCTGAATTGAAAATAGAATTGCCCCCTTACAATGAACAGATGAAGTTTGTAAGCATTGCTCAACAGGCCGATAAATCAGAATTTGAATTACGCAAATCGATTGACGCAATAGACCAAGTAATAAAGAGTTTGATAAACAACTAATATATATCACTATGATATCAAAAGAAGAAGTACGTGAGCTGTTGAAGAGCACTGAGACATATAGAATAGAGCGTACCACATCTACCGGAGATATGGATAAGTTTCAAGAAGCAATATGTGCTTTCTCAAACGATTTACCTAATTCCAAGAAGAATGGGTATCTGATTCTTGGTGCGTATGATAATGGAACTTTATCGGGGTTGAAAGTTGATGATGATTTACTAAAAAAGATTTCAGCCATACGTTCAAATGGTAATATATTGCCTCTTCCTATTATGTCGGTGGAAAGATTTGAATATGAGGATGGAGATTTGCTTGTTGCAGAAGTTTCACCTTCGTTGGTTCCACCTGTACGATATCGCGGTAGGACATTTGTTCGTATTGGTCCTCGCAGGGATATTGCCAGTGAAGCGGAAGAACGAATTTTGTTTGAACGTAGAACTTCATATATGGCAACATTTGATGCCACTCCTTGTTTTGGCGCAACCATAAAAGATATTGATACGGAGTTCATCAAAAGAGAATATCTTCCTCAGATAATTGACCACGAAGTATTGGCTAGCGATAGCCGTAATATCAAGGAACAGTTGGCGGCAATTCATTTGTATGATCTTACACATGAATGTCCTACAAATGCTGCAATGATTCTTTTTGGTAAAGACCCTCAGTATTATATGCATGGGTGCTATGTACAATACGTTCATTTTGCAGGTAAAGACCGTGGTAGTGAAATCGTTAATGAACGACAGATTAAAGGAAGTCTTAGTAAAATGCTACCGCAATTGGAAAACTTTGTTAGGGATGCTGTGGTGACTTCTCGCCCTATGCCTATTAGCATGCTGCGTGAGAAGAATGTGTTGAATTATCCTGACTTGGCTCTTAGAGAGTTGTTGATGAATGCATGTATGCATAGGGATTACCAGTCCAATATGCCAATTCGACTTTATCAATATGAGGATCGTATTGAGATTCTTAATGCTGGAGGATTGTATGGTGAGGCTCGTCCTGAGAACTTCCCAACGGTAAATGATTATCGTAATCCAATTGTTGCAGAGGCTATGCGTGGATTGAAGTACGTTAACATGTTCAATCGTGGAATTCAGCGTGTAAAGAACTTATTGCAAGAGAATGGAAATCCCGAACCAGTGTTCAATGTGGATAAGATTACAGCTTTTGAGGTTATAGTGAGGCCTTCTTTATCACTTAACTTGGTCACCGATGAGGAAAATGTGACTAAGTCAGTGACTAAGTTAAGTGACACACTTAATGATATAATTGATTTTTGTTCTACTCCTCGAAGTATGGCTGAAATCATGGAGCATCTTGGTCTTAAACACAGATATAATGTAAAGCATCGCTATATTGACCCACTTATAGAGGGAGGATTCTTGGTAATGACTATTCCCGAGAAACCTAATAGTCGGAGCCAAAAATACAAACGAGCATTGACTTAGTCACTTTACTTGGTCACTCATGAGTGACTAAGTTCATATTATTGTAGTGCATGAATAATTAGTCGCGCGTTAATTGACGAACCTTTATAATATAGTAAGATTATGGTTAAGAACTTGATTAACGAAATAGAACAGGCTATGCTCGGTTCATTGAATAATGAGCAGTTGGCCCAGTTGCGTAAGGTGCTTGATTACACCTTCCGTAACATTGTCGTGACTGAAAAAGATTCTGTCAATGCAGAAAGTAATAATCAGATTTTGGTAGAGAATTTTATCTCAGCCAAGAAAGTTGAAGGATGTTCTCCTAATTCAATCGCCTATTATCGCAGTACTATAAATAATGCATTGATTAAGTTGGGTAAAGAGGTTATCCACATAACTACTGATGATTTACGGCATTATTTAAATACATATCAAAGCGAGAGTGGCGCGAGCAAGGTAACGGTAGATAATATTCGACGCATACTATCCAGTTTCTTTTCTTGGTTAGAAGAAGAAAACTATATAGTAAAGAGTCCTGTACGAAGAATCCATAAAGTAAAAGTGGGTAAAACCGTAAAGGAAACATATACTGATGAATCTCTTGAATTGATGCGGGACCATTGCTCAAATCCGCGTGATTTGGCATTGATAGATCTATTGGCATCAACAGGAATGCGTGTTGGAGAATTGGTTAAGCTCAATCGCTCAGATATAGACTACCACAACAGGGAGTGTATTGTTACCGGCAAAGGTGATAAGCAGCGTAAGGTATATTTCGATGCTCGTACAAAGATTCATTTGCAGAAATACATAAACAGCCGTACTGACAACAATGAAGCGTTGTTTGTCTCACTCCTGGCTCCTTATGATAGATTGCAGATTAGCGGAGTGGAGATTAGACTGCGCCAGATGGGGAAAGATTTGAATATTCCAAAAGTGCATCCACATAAATTCCGTAGAACATTGGCAACAATGGCAATAGATAAGGGCATGCCTATTGAGCAAGTCCAGCACCTACTCGGTCATCAGAGTCTCGATACGACATTGCAATATGCAATGGTGAATCAGAATAATGTGAAATTGTCTCATCATAAATTCATTGGTTAGTATGTCGCAATTTATCGAGATGTTTGGTAATCCTGTTACGAATACAAAAGGTTGGAAGACTGCTAAGATTAAAGATGTCGCCCCGGAAATGCCTTCTAAAGAGCAACTATCTGGCAAAATCTGGCTATTGAATCTTGATATGATAGAATCAAATACTGGTAGGATAATAGAGAAGGTCTATGAAGATGTTGAGAATGCTTTATCTGTTCAATCCTTTGATGAAGGGAATGTACTATTCTCAAAATTAAGGCCTTATTTAAACAAGGTTGTGATACCAGATGAGCCTGGAATGGCAACGACAGAACTGGTTCCATTACGTCCAGAGCCTAGTAAATTGCATAAAGTATTTTTGAGTCATCTGTTGCGGGGTAATCAGTTCGTTAATTATGCAAATGATATAGCTGGAGGTACTAAAATGCCACGAATGCCGCTCACTGAGTTAAGAAACTTTGATTGTATCTTACCGCCAATGGACAAACAACTTGAATTCGTTTTCATAGCAGAACAGGTCGATAAATCAGAATTTGTTGGTTGCAAATCGCAATTTATCGAGATGTTTGGAAATCAGAATACTAATGACAAGGGTTGGACAGAATCATTAGTAAAAGATGAATTTAAGCTATCGATGGGTAAGACTCCAGCACGCAATAATCCTGAGTGTTGGGATAATGGAACCCACAAATGGGTTTCTATATCCGACATGTCTTCATACACGCGTTATACAGGAGATACTAGCGAATACATTACAGACTATGCAATAGCTGATTCAGGAATCAAAGCAGTGCCCAAAGGTACGATTATAATGAGTTTTAAGCTCTCTATAGGAAGAACTGCTATTACCTCAGAAGATCTATATACCAACGAGGCAATAATGGCTTTTGCTGGTTTTGATGAGAAGAAATTCAATATCGACTTCCTGCATTTTCTTATTGCAAACAAGAACTGGTTACTAGGTGCAAAGCAAGCAGTAAAAGGCCAGACACTTAACAAGGAGTCTATTGGAAATGCGAAGATCATTATTCCTCCAATTGAGGCTCAAGAAGAGTTTGCCAGCATTTACAATCAGGCTGATAAATCAGAATTTGTTGGTTGCAAATCGCAATTTATCGAGATGTTCAAAGAGAAGGGGTATCCTTTGAGAATGCTAAAATCGTTTGCTGATGTATCCACTGGAGGTACGCCTTCTAAGGCAAATCTTGAATATTGGAATGGAGATAAGCCATGGGTATCTGCAGAGGACATGAAAAATAAGTATGTATATGACACTTGCGAGAAGGTCACAGAAGCCGGATATGCTACATGCAAGATTATCCCAGTAGATACCTTGATGTATGTATGTCGAGGTAGTATCGGAGTAATGGCAATCAATAAGATAGAATGTGCAACCAATCAGTCTATATGTAGAGCAAAGTGCCACGATAACGTATGTAACGTAGAGTTTCTTTATCATGCTTTAATGTATCAAAAAGACAACATTAAGAAAATGGGGACTGGCACATCATTCAAATCATTGAATCAAACTTCATTCTCTGAATTGAAAATAGAATTGCCCCCTTACAATGAACAGATGAAGTTTGTAAGCATTGCTCAACAGGCCGATAAATCAGAATATTACAATTAGAAACAAAAATATAATAACATATGGCATACTTTAACGAAGAAAATACAGTTGAGCAAATGCTCATTAATGCAGCAGGACAATGCGGTTGGATATATGTGGAACCGCAGTTTGTTCCGAGACTTCCTGATGAAGTTCTTGTTGTAGAATGGCTCATGGAGGCACTGCTGGCATTGAATCCTATTACTCCTGAACAAGCAGAACAGGTTATATATAAGCTTCGAGCTTGTATTACAAGTGGCGGAGCTTCTGATGAACTAATCACAGCTAATGATAAGTTCCGCAAGTTACTATTTGAAGAAAACTCATACCCATTTGGTGATAATGGCGATAATATCAACATTCGTTTCTTTGCAGGCAAGGATGATGAATATAAGAATCGTTGCATAGTAACTAATCAGTGGGAGTATCCGAGAAAGAGTAAGGAGGGAGGCAAGCGTTTAGACCTTGTATATGTCATCAATGGTATACCTATGGTTATCGGTGAAGCAAAGATTCCTGTTAAGGCATCTGTAACATGGGCTGATGGTGCTACTGATATTATGCATTACCAGAAGAGTATCCCTGAAATGTTTGTTCCGAATATTCTAACCTTTGCAAGTGAAGGTAGAGAACTTCAATATGCTGGTATTGGATGCCCTATTGACAAATGGGGCCCATGGTTTGCCGATGAGGAACGTAAGCATGGTACATTGGAGGATGTTGAGCATAACTATGTATCATTGATGACTCCTGAAAGACTATTGGATATATATCGTTTCTATTCTGTTTTCACAGGAACCTCAGGAGGCAGAAAAATTAAAATTGTATGTCGTTACCAACAATATTGGGGTGGCGAAGCTATTGTTCAACGTGTTCTGTCAACATATATAAATGGCTCTGGCCCTCGTAAAGGTTTGATTTGGCATTTCCAAGGTTCTGGTAAGTCGTGGTTGATGGTATTTGCGGCTCAAAAACTTCGTCGTCAGGAAGTGCTAAAAGCGCCAACAGTAGTGATTGTGGACGATAGAATTGATTTGGAAGACCAGATTACTGGTGATTTCACTCGTGCAGAGATACCTAACATTGATAGTATATCATCAAAACAAGAACTGGAGGAAAAGATCCATCAAAGAAAGATCTTGATAACCACCATCTTTAAGTTTGGTGATTTGAATGATGGCGAGGTAATTGATGAACGTGATAATATCATCCTCTTGATGGACGAAGCTCATAGAACACAAGAAGGAGACCTCGGTAAAAAGATGCGCACAGCACTGCCAAATGCATTCTTCTTTGGATTAACTGGTACACCTATTAACCGTAATGACCATAATACATTTGCATGTTTTGGTGCCGAGGAGGATAAATATGGATACATATCAAAATATACATTCCAAAATTCAGTAGCAGATGGGGCAACTCTTGAACTTAATTTCAAGACCGTTCCAGTCGAGATGCACTTGGACGATGCTAAATTGCAAAAGGAGTTTGACGAACTTACCGACCAGATTAGCGAAGAAGACAAGAATGAATTGGTAAGAAGAACAAGTGTTGATGCATTCTTTACTGCAGAAAAAAGAATCAATGACGTTTGTAAGTATATTGTCTCTCATTTCAGAGAGTATGTGGAACCAACAGGCATGAAAGCTCAGGTTGTTGTTTACAATAGAGAATGTTGCGTCAAATATAAAAAGGCTTTGGATGCTCTTCTTGGCACAGATGACCAAACAACAATTATAATGCATACTGCTGGAGATAAAGCAGATGAATATAAGGCATATAAGCGTAGTCGCGATGAGGAAAAGAAGTTGCTTGATCAGTTCAGAGACCCATTGTCTCCGCTAAAATTTGTGATCGTAACAAGCAAACTACTAACAGGTTTTGACGCACCTATACTCCAGTGTATGTATTTGGACAAACCAATGAAGAATCATACTTTGTTGCAGGCTATTTGCAGAACCAATCGTACCTACAATGAGAATAAGAAATGTGGATTGATTGTTGATTTTGTTGGTGTATTTGAGGATGTTGCAAAGAGTCTTGCTTTTGATGAAGAGACAGTTAAGACCATTGTTCAGAATATCGATGAAATCAAAAGTCTTATACCTACATTCATGCAACAATGTATTGAGTTCTTCCCTGGCGTTGATAGAACTATTGGTGGATGGGAGGGGCTTACTGCTGCTCAACAATGCTTGAAAGATGATGGTGTGAAGACAAACTTTGGCCGCCACTTTGCCCGTCTCAATAAAGCGTGGGAGATAGTTTCTCCCGATGCTTGTTTGGCCGAATACCAAAATGATTATACTTGGTTGGCTCAAGTGTATCAAAGTGTGCGTCCTGTAAGTGGTGGTAATCTTATCTGGACTTTGCTTGGAGCTAAGACCATAGAGATTATACATCGCAACATTGAAACTATTGACATTGGTACTCCACTAGAGGATTTGGTAGTTGATGCCGATGTGATAGATGCAGTCCTTGAAGATGAAAAAGCACGTGAGAAGAAGATTGTTGAAGTAGAGAAAATACTTCGATTGAGATTGGGCGAGCACAAAGGTGATCCTAACTTCAAGAAATTTGCAGAGAAATTGGATGAACTCCGAGAACGAATGGAACAAAACCTGATCAGCAGTATTGATTTCTTGAAACAACTTCTTGCATTAGCAAAAGACTTGCTTGAAGAAGAAAAGAAAAAGGATGAACCTCAGGATAAACGTGCTCAAGCTCGTGCCGCCTTAACAGACCTTTTCCAAAGTATAAAGACCGAAGACACACCTATTATCGTTGAACAAGTTGTAAATGATATAGATAATGAAGTGGTTAACATTGTACGTCAATTTAATGATGCTTTCCAAAGTGTAACAGCCCGCAGAGAAATCAAAAAGAAACTACGTGCTATCCTCTGGGTTAAGTATCAGATAAAAGACAATGATGTATTTGAACGTGCATACCAATATATTGAGATGTACTATTAGTGTTTTGTTCAATCTGTTGTACAATGGCACAATATAAGCAATCTGAAATCACAAATGTATTTTGGGCATCGAACGATGGCTTCAAAGGTGGGCGTGACCCATTGGGAATCCAGAATAGTTCAATTGCAACCTATAGCAAATTGTTACCTGGGCTCACCAATCTAACCCGTCACATCCGCTATTACAGCCTTTATTGTTGGCTACTTAGTGAATATGACAAACTTGAAGTTGCTGGTCAAATATCTCTGCATCAATATAATTTTATACGTCGTGCAGAGTTGGCAATGGCACTAATTATGAAGGAACAGAATGTTGGTTCTGTGGTTGGAGCTTTGTTTGTTTCACAAGGTAGATATAAGCAAATAGAGGATGGTATTTATGATATTGCAGATGGTGCTGATTATGAATCTAAAGATAAGTACTGGACATTCAAGAGTGGAGCTTTTGGCCAGTACTATCTTGGTTCTCTTATTTATTATGAACTTGTAAAAATTGAAGAAGGCAGATTTTATCTTCGTAACAAAGGAAAAGAGTTAGCTGATGCTGTCAGAAATAGTATTGATGAAAACATCCGGAAATTATTTCTTAAATGTATTCTGGATGGAAGTCTTAAAGAAGAAGCAATAGAAGACTTACAATCTTTAGCAATACATCGCATAATTGTAGGCTCTGAGGAATGGCTGTTCTTAAATAATTTGCTTACGAAAAGTGACGAGGACTCTTCCTTGCGAAGAGAAACAATCTATTTGCTCCTAAATGATATTTCAAATGGTGTAGAGATTCAGGAGTTCGTAAAGAATCGTTTTTTGCATATAACTGAAGACGGTAATTTACAGGCCGCATTTGGGTGGTATTTCTATTATTTATGTGAAGGTTTGCATTATAGTATTGACTTGCTCTTTTGTTTAATACTCTACAAAACTCATGAATTACACAATCCTCCAATAGCACTACTTTCTCAAGATATTAAACAATCTTTATTGTCGGTTATAGAGAAAGAGATGAATTATAACTCTCTTGACGAATGGAGGAAAAATGTGAGTGATAATATAAATATAATCTATGATGAATTAAGGGATTACGTCAGTAAACAAGATTATATTTCTGCAGCAGCACATGCAATAAGACTCATGTTGAGACTTTATACTGAATTTGAGAATAACACAAAAGATATAGAGGAGTTTGAAGGGGAAAATGACTTGAAACGTCAGCGAGGTATACTCAGTGAAGGGTTAAGATCTTATGTGGAGCGTTATCTGTCATTCTCTATATCCGGTTTTATAGAATCTCTGATAGTGCAAATAATGCAGGAGCATACTGTGGTCGCCATTGCTAAAATGGGAAAGAATAATTCAGACCTAAGAAAGTTTATTCTTGAGGATGGACGGATTGTTTTAATAGAGCAGCGGTATCCAGTTGAAACATCGCCACGTATTGATTCTCTATTTAATTTTTTACAAGACATGGGTTATCTTGATGAAGATAATACACTAACTGAGATAGCATCACAATTCATTGAGAATTATGGAAAAGAATGAGCATGCAATATTATTGGATATTCCTAGCGGCGGCAAAAATGGCAAATATCATTCAGCTGTATTGACTACTTATGCCATAGATTTGATACATTTCGATAATCAATTATTGAACATGCTTCATCGTAAGCAAGTATGTAGCATAAATGTGTTTGCCGATACCAATCAAATGGATAAATCTATGGAATATGTATCTCCTATTTATATGAGACATATTGGTAAGGAGTACTCCATTACATCTATAAGTGCTGTCGGAGCTTTTCATCCTAAGATTAATTTCTTTGTAGGAGATGACGCTGTATTGGTTGTGTTTGGTACTGGTAATCTAACAGTTACAGGACATGGAAAAAATCATGAGGCATTTACAGGTTTTATGATAGATGAGACTGATACGACGCATCGTCCTCTCATTGAAGAATGTTGGCAGTATCTCTGCCGATTTACAAAGCAATGTAACGACTATGATCATAATAGAATTCTTCGTGAGATTCCTGAAAATTGTACATTTTTAGATTCCTCTTTCAATATTGTGCCTCATAGTATGTGCAAGGTACAAGAAGGGTTAAATGCTGCTTTACTGTATAATGATTCTCAGTCTGGGATTTTACAACAAATTTCAAATTTAGTGCCATTAAATGAGGTGCAGACTATAACACTTCTCAGTCCATATTTTGATGAATGTGGAGAATCATTGATTACATTATCCCAACTTTGTCCGAACTCAACGGTGAATGTTTTGATTCACCAAGATTGTGCTTTGCCACCAAGCGGAATGCTTCCAAATAGTAGTATTCATTTTTATGATTTCAGCGAAACAAAAAGGGGTGAAATAGCTTTTAAAACATATGAACGTCAATTGCATGCAAAGGTTTTGCACTTTAAGACTAATGATGCTGAATATTGTATGGTTGGCAGTGCAAATGCAACATTAGCCGGACTTGGAACAATAACTCACAGAGGCATAAATGAAGAGTTTGGAGTCTTGTATCATTCGACAAAGCAAGATTTTCTATCTACACTTGGTCTGAAAACCAAGAAAAGAATAGATGTGCCAACTAATAGATCCAAACATTCTAATGAAGCTCCTTCTGAAACTGGAAGACGATTAAGACTATTATCCGCTTATTACGAATCAGGTAAATTAAATGTCTATAGCAATGAGGAGATTCCTGATGGAGTACTACTGTCTATCGACAATGGAATTGAGACTCTTGTAAGTGAACTTAAACATGATAAAGGCAATAGATATAGTACTGATATAAAGTTAGCAAAAACTCAATATACATGTTATTTAGTGGATAAAGACAAGAAATCTATATCTAATAAGCTGTTCGTCAATTGGACTGAGTTCTTAGCCACAACAAATCCGTCGAAAATGAGTCGTAATCTTAATAGATTCATTTCTCGTATTGAGAATGAAGGATATGATGGTATGGAGGTTGCTGATATGCTATCTGATGTAATGTGGGACTTAGTTAATGATGCTGGTGAAAAAGTTTCTCCAAAGATTAAAGTTTCATCAGAAGATAAAAGGCAATCTGATTTATCTTTGCCCGAAATAAAATACAATTCGGAATATGACAATGACGATGCAAAGAGTAGCAGGATTTTCCAAATAGATCGTACATCAAGACTGATTGAATGTATTGAGGAGAGTATTAGAAAAAAGATTCGTTCGATAGATGATGCGATCATTGATGAAGAGGAAGAAGGCTCGGCAGAAACAAGCAATAATAGAGAAATAGAAGAACAGGAGGATATCTTCCTCAGCAAGCAACTGTTAAAAGGTTATGGTGAATTATCAACATCTTTGTTAATGAAATATCAGAAGATGATAAGTAAGCGATACGAGCAGGTAAAAGCTACAGGTGATGGCGTTATAACTAGAGATGACTTAAACTTCTTTTCTCTGTCTATGTTTGCTGCAATGGAGATATGTTATCTTAATAAATTTCGTTATAAATTTGACCAAATACCCTATTCATCAAGAAACTTTTCTCAGAAACAGTTTTATGATAGTTTGGAAAGGAGCATAAGTAACGTTGGTCTTGACTCATTGGAAAAATTTGTAAAGTTTTGCAATACAATGAAACTTCCAGCACAAAGAGATGAGAATTTCAATAAAGTTTCGTCTCGTTCTATGAAATATGCAATATTATATGGGACCTTATTTAATAGACTTTCTCACATTGAAACTATACGCATATTGGGTAAACGCTTGCAAAAAGCAGTAGATAGCCTGGCTGTGCTATTCGGTAAACCTTCGTTTGAAACTCTGACAAAAGAGCTTGAACCTTTATCAGAAAGGTATGACTATGTATTTCGCATGAATCATGTTGAAAATATGATTAGAAGTCTTAGCTGATAATTTCGTTCGTTGGAACGAACAAACTACTATTAAATAAGGGAAAGAAAAAACATGGGCAATGATTTTTCCTTGTGTATAGCAAAAAGTTGTGCCTGTTTTCATTTGTTTGTCAAAAAACACATATCTTTGCCATTGATAGCCTCAGATGGCGTGGTTTGTTTGGCTAAAAATCATTCTTTGAAATATAATTGATTGATAATCAAATGAGACACAACTCTTTAACGAGGAAGAATATTAGAAAGAGAACATGGCGGACAGAATAAAAAATTCTGTCCGTTTTTTGTTTGATATTTCTTCTTGGAAGGGGGGATTGGAAAGCGTAATGTAACTTTCCTGGGAGATTGAACATTATACATGGAAAAAGTGTTTATCTTTGTGGCGTAAACTAAAAATAGACAAACATGAAAAAGATTATTAGTGTATTAATGGTAGCTGTATGTTTGATGATGGCTGCTCCTGCTCAGGCTCAGTTGCACTTTGGAGTAAAAGGTGGTTTGAATATTTCAAAATTGAGTTTTTCAAAGGATGCTTTTAAAGGGGATAATAAGACTGGTTTTTTTGTGGGTCCGATGGCTGAATTCACCCTGCCTATTATCGGGATAGGGGCAGATGTTGCCGCTTTATATTCTCAGACAGACTTAGGGGTCGATGGAGAGAAAACAATGAAGTTAAAGACATTTGCAGTTCCTGTGAATTTGAAATGGTCCTTTGGCCTTGGTAGCATGTTGGGTGCTTATATTGCTGCAGGTCCCCAGTTTGATTTTAATATTGGCAATAAAACATGGACGCGTGAATTGTCATTGAAAAAATCTACAACCAGTTTCAATGTAGGAGCAGGTCTTAAATTGATACGTCATTTACAGTTAGGGGTTAATTATAATTTTGCTCTGAGCAAGACTGGTACTTATGAATATTATACAGAGGGTGGATCGGGTGATGGACACCATTCTGTTAATATAAAGAACAACACTTGGCAAGTTTCTTTGGCATACTTGTTCTAGACAACCTTATTTAATAAAAGATAAAAAGGAGGCATTCTTCACTGAATGCCTCCTTTTTTGTAATTTTGCACCATGAAAAAATTCGTAGATGTCATAGTTCCATTACCTATTGCCAACCAATACACTTATTCCCTTCCTCAGGAGATGGAAGAGATGGTACAGATTGGTTGTCGGGTGGTTGTTCCGTTTGGAAAGAAAAAGTTCTATACGGCAATAGTGACAAATGTACATTATGCGGCCCCGGAGGGGTATGAAACGAAGGATATAGCTGAAGTGCTGGATTCATCTCCGGTACTGTTACCGAAACAATATGAGTTCTGGCAATGGCTGGCGGAATATTATCTTTGTACATTAGGAGATGTGTACAAGGCGGCTATCCCTTCGGGTATGAAACTGGAAAGCGAAACGTTGGTGGAATATAATCCCGATTTTGAAGCCACTGCACCCTTACCGGAGAAAGAGCAGAAAATTCTGGATTTGTTGAGCCGGGATACAGAACAGTGTGTAACCCAGTTGGAAAAAAACAGCGGACTGAAAAATGTGTTGACTGTCATCAAGTCTTTGTTGGACAAAGAGGCCATCTTTGTCAAGGAGGAACTGAAACGTAATTACAAACCGCGTACAGAGGCAAGGGTGAGGTTGGTGAACGGAGAAGCGGATGAGGCTTACTTACAACGGCTGTTCAATGAATTGTCACGTGCTCCTAAACAATTGATGATATTAATGAAGTATGTGGAATTGTCCGGTTGGGTAGCCAGAGGGTATGCTTTAAAGGAAGTAACAAAGAAAGAGCTGCTTGAAAAGTCTGGAGGGTCTGCGGCCGTTTTTAACGGATTGGTCGAAAAGAAAGTCTTTGAGGTCTATCATCAGGAGATAGGACGTTTGGATAAAGGAATTTCGGATACCGGTGATATTAATCCGCTGAATATTGCGCAGCAACAGGCTTATGGCAACATTCTTCAATGCTTCAGAGAGAAAAATGTATGTCTTCTGCATGGCGTTACATCCAGTGGCAAGACGGAAATTTATATCCACCTCATTCAGGAGGTGCTGAAAACAGGAAAGCAGGTCTTATATTTGCTTCCGGAAATTGCACTGACCACTCAGATAACTGAGCGTTTGAAAAGGGTGTTCGGACATCGGCTGGGTATTTATCATTCCAAGTTTCCGGACGCTGAACGGGTGGAGATATGGCAGAAACAGTTGGGAGAGAAGAGCTATGACGTGATTCTCGGAGTCCGTTCCTCTATTTTTCTGCCTTTTCGTAACTTGGGGCTGGTCATCATAGATGAGGAACACGAGAATACGTATAAACAGCAAGACCCCGCCCCACGTTACCATGCCCGTAGCTCAGCCATCATGCTGGCCTCTATGTTCAAGGCGAAAGTGCTGCTGGGGACGGCTACTCCTGGTGTGGAAACTTACTTTAATGCTACCTCGGGAAAGTATGGCTTGGTAGAATTGAAAGAAAGATATAAAGATATCCGGCTTCCTCATATAGAACTGGTTGACATCAAGGAACTGGCGCATCAGAAGCGGATGCAGGGCCCTTTCTCACCGGCGCTGGTCAAGCAGATAAAAGAGGCATTGGAGTGTAAGGAGCAGGTTATCCTGTTTCAGAACCGTCGCGGTTTCGCTCCGATGATAGAATGTCATACCTGCGGCTGGGTTCCTAAATGCAAGAACTGTGATGTGAGTCTGACGTATCATAAGGGGCTGAACCAGCTGACTTGCCATTACTGCGGATATACCTATCAAGTTCCCCGTTCCTGCCCGGCGTGTGGCGGAGTGGAATTGATGCATCGCGGTTTCGGTACAGAGCGTATAGAAGATGATATAAAACTGATATTCCCCGAGGCGAAAGTCGCCCGGATGGATTTGGATACCACTCGTACCCGTACCGCATACGAGAAAATTATCGCGGATTTTGAACAGGGCAAGACCGATATCCTGATTGGTACGCAGATGGTGTCCAAAGGATTGGACTTTGATCATGTCAGTGTGGTGGGGATTCTGAATGCGGATACGATGTTGAACTTCCCGGATTTCCGGAGCTATGAGCGTGCTTTCCAACTGATGGCCCAAGTAGCAGGACGTGCCGGGCGTAAAAATAAGCAAGGACTGGTTATCCTTCAGACCAAATCGCCCGATTTACCCGTTATTCATCAAGTGATGCATAATGACTATGAGCAGTTATATTATGACCAATTGGCAGAACGGCAGATGTTCAAATATCCTCCTTATTATCGTTTGATTTATGTATATCTGAAACACCGCAAAGAGGATATTCTGGATTTGGCGGCGGATACCATGGCGGCACAGCTCCGTTCCGGATTGGGCGACAGGGTATTGGGTCCGGACAAACCGCCGGTGGCCCGTATCCAGACCTTATTTATAAAAAAAATGATTGTGAAAGTGGAGCAGAATGCTTCTATAAAGAAAGTGCGTGATTATCTGCTTGCCGTACAACGTGCCATATTGGAAGATGAACGTTTCCGTTCGTTGTTAGTTTATTATGATGTAGATCCACAGTAACCGGTCCATGCACTGGACGATAATAGAAAAGATAAACGAAAATAAAGATGAAGATAGAATTAGACGTACATACCCATACCATTGCCAGCGGGCATGCATTCAGTACTTTACAAGAAATGGCGCAAGCTGCCGCCGATAAGGGATTGAAGGTTTTAGGGATAACGGAACATTCGCCCGGTGTTCCCGGTACTTGCCATCCTATTTATTTTAGAAACTTGCATGTGGTTCCCCGCCGGATGTATGGGGTGGAGCTGTTGTTGGGGGCTGAGATTAATATTCTGGATGGTAAAGGAAACCTCGATTTGGACGAGGATTATATGAAGATGCTTGATATCCGTATTGCGGGTATCCACTCTTTATGTTATGAATATGGAACGATAGAAGAAAACACCCATGGAATGGTACAGGTTATCAGCAATCCTTTTATTCATATTATCAGTCACCCCGGAGACGGTACGGCGGCGTTACATTTTGAACCGATGGTATTGGCAGCCAAAGAACACCATACTTTATTGGAAATAAATAACAGTTCTTTAAAACCCACCCGTAACAAACCCAATGCCCGTGAGAACAACCTCACCATTCTCCGTTTATGCAAGAAATATGAAGTTCCGGTCATTTTGGGAAGTGACGCGCATATTTCGTTTGATATAGCCCGTTACGATAATTTGTATGAATTGTTGCAGCTTACCGGGTTTCCTGAAGAGCTGATCATGAACCGTGATGTGAAATCATTTAAAGAATACCTTCATTTGTAGATTATATATGAAAAGAATACTTTTTGTCTGTCTCGGTAACATTTGCAGGTCTTCTTCGGCAGAAGAAGTGATGCGTACTCTCATAAAGAAAAAAGGACTGGAACACGAGATAGAGGTGGATTCTGCCGGAATCCTGAGTTATCATAGAGGGGAATTGCCCGACAGCCGTATGCGGATGCATGCTTCCCGCCGCGGTTACAATCTGACCCATCGTTCCCGTCCTGTCTGTACGGAGGATTTCTATCATTTTGATATGATCATCGGCATGGACGACCGTAATATAGAGGACCTGATGGAGCGTGCTCCCGATCTGGAAACGGAAAAGAAAATCCATCGCATGACGGATTATTGCCGCACCAAAGTGGCAGACTATGTTCCCGACCCTTACTATGGCGGTGCGCAAGGGTTCGAGAACGTGCTTGATATACTGGAAGATGCTTGTGCAGGATTGCTTACTTCCTTAGTTCCGGGTAACTGATTCGGGTGTGATACATCGTTTTCAGCTTTTCTTTAAACAGTGCTTTGACTGTTGCTATATCCTTGAACGTAATAGGGCATTCTTTGAAATACCCCTCAGATACCTGTGTGTCAATAATCTTATCTACCAGTGTGCTGATGCTTTCTTCCGTGTACTCCGGCAGGCTGCGTGAAGCCGCTTCTACAGAGTCGGCCATCATCAGGACGGCCTGTTCCTTGGTGAACGGGTTCGGACCGGGGTAGCGGAACTTTTCCTGATCCACTTCTTCGTCAGGATGTTCGTTTTTATATGAAATGTAGAAATACTTCGTCAGTCCCCGTCCATGATGGGTACTGATAAAGTCTTTGATCACTTTGGGCAGATTATGCTTTTCCGCCAGTTTCAGTCCGTCGGTGATATGACTGATGATAACCTGGGCGCTTTGTTCATAACTTAAACTCTTGTGCGGGTTGACTCCCGACTGGTTTTCTGTGAAAAAAGCCGGATTCACCATTTTACCGATGTCATGATATAATGCTCCCGTACGCACCAGCTGGCTTTTACCTCCAATCTTGTTTGCCGCCGCAGCAGCCAGGTTTGCCATCTGCAATGAGTGTTGGAAAGTGCCCGGAGCTACTTCGGACATTTCCCGAAGCAAGCTATTGTTGATATTTGACAGTTCCACCAAAGTCACATCTGAAGTAAAACCGAATATTTTCTCCAAAAGGAACAGTAACGGATAAGCGAACAGCAGTAAGATACCGTTGATCATAAAATAGATGTACATGCGCGTATTCAGCTTGGTCAAATCATCTTCATGAATCAGCTCGAAAGCAAAATATAATAAAGCGTAACTGATAAATACAACCAAAGCCGTCCGTAACAATTGCGACCGTTGGGACAATTCTCTCAAACTATAGATCGCCACCATTCCTGCCACTACCTGTAACAAGATAAACTCATGTGGAAAACGTAAAGTGATGGAGCAAAGCAAAATGATAGTGACATGTGCCATGAATGCCGTTCTTGAGTCAAGGAAAACACGGACTATAATCGGAATCATGGCAAATGGAACCACGTAAATACTTGACAAGTTCTGTTCCACCATAATGGAAGACAGGACGGGGAAGAACACAATCAGCGCAAATAGCAGGGTAAGTGTTCCTTTCCGTTCATAATAATCTGCCCGGAACAACTCCAGATAGGCCATGAAGCAGAACAGGAAGATTCCTACATATAATATTTGTCCGGCCAATGTCAGTCTTTTCTCTTGTACCGAGTCGCTACGTTTTTCCCATTCCTTGCGTAAGGATTCCAATATGTTGTAAGTTTGCTCATCAACAATTTCTCCACGGTCAATAATCTTTTGTCCGTTCAGCACAAAGCCGTTTGCCCATGAAATATTAGAGAGCAGGTCTTTTTGCGCCGCCTCGGACTTTTCTTCATCATAAACCAGATTAGGTGTAATGTAATCATTCAGATTACATTGTTGTAATATCTTCTTTTTGTAGTGGGTGGTATCCGCATTCAGCAAATATTCATAGGCTTCCTTCACGGTGTACAATTGGTCGATAAAACGGCTCGTAGCTACATTCTTGTCTACCAGCCGTATGGCAATGATACTGTCTTCCTCCATACGCTTCAAGTCATTTCCGGCAATGATTCCGTCCTCATACAGTGCCTTTAATGTGCGTTCAATATAACGTACATAGTCCGTGCCCGGAAGTGAATGGCGTAAGGTCTTGTTGTAATCCTCCCTTAATTTGGAAAGGACATTTTTTTCGGCTTCCTTGTCTATCTGGAAATAAGGTTGATAGTCTGCCAGGATGCTGTCCTGTTCCTTTTGTACTTGTATGTCGTTTTTGTAAATCGGAAAATCAAATGATGCCTGTAACAGTCCGTATTTCCAAGGCTTGTTTATATCAAATTGATAGTTGAACTTTCCTTCATTGGGTAAAAAGTAGACTATCACTGATACTGTGGCAATGAAAATAAGGCTTTTATAAATCAAATTTTTATATGAAAACCGTTGGTTGGTCTTGAAACTTCTCATACTACTATGATTTTTGCAAGTTATTTAAGATAAAATAGGTTTATATTT
>OHGX01000290.1_pt1 | contig 37869 bp, 32 predicted proteins | sample 1567841 | NCBI WGS metagenome assembly OHGX01 (sample SAMEA3879587, study PRJEB24766) | human gut metagenome | biome: human-associated habitat; feature: feces | place: USA | collected 1985/1987 | reverse complement strand
TGCCGGGTGTGGCGTTCACCGCCGCAGGCATGCGCCTGGGACGCGGCAAGGGATTCTACGACAAATACCTGTCGCAGCCGGGTTTCCGGGCTTTCAAGGCAGGCGTGTGCTATCCGCATCAAGTCGTGGAGGAGCTGCCCGCCGATCCGTTCGACATTCCGGTCGATCACCTTTGCTGCGGACGGTAAAACGAGTGCCGACTTTGGTCACATAGTCAAATCCGACCGTTCCCAGGTGTTCTCCGGACCGAAGACGCACCCCTTCGGGATCCGCCATCGAAAACCGGCAAACACCGGTGCGGCAAAGAATCGTAAAAAGAGAAAACACCGCATCAAAGAAGCCTGCATCGATCGATGCAGGCTTCTTAACCAATATCAATTATTATCGGTAAAGATACTCCGGGATGCGGTGGCTGCGCCGCCCGATCGGAACGCCGATGCCGAGCGTCACGTTCATCGATGTAGAAGTGACGGGCAGGAACTGCGGCGTATGGCTGCAAATCAACATATCGGTTGCCAGGAAGAAGTTGATCCAACTGGGGCAGGCATTGATCGCCACACCGAGGGCATGCCCCTGACCGTTGAGAAACGAATAGCTGGTCGTCAGCGTAAACCAAGGAATCGGGTGGAAATTCACCGAGGCGGTCAGGTTGTGGAACGTCTTCACATCCCAGACACGTACGTTGTAAAGCAGACCCAGGCCGATCTTATGACGCCAAACCTCGTACTCGGCTCCCAGATTGATCGAGGTGCGCAGCATCTCGGTCTTGCCTTTGGAAGCCTGCACCCGGTCGAACTCCAGCTCGCCGAAATCGAACTCCGGATCGTGAACCTCACCGTCGATGATCTCCACGCCGGTAAAAGATTGGGATTTGGTCATCTGCCCACGCTCCAGGTATTTCTTTCCCCACGAAATGAAACCCAGGTCGTTCACGGCGAAAGAGAGCTGCAAATCGGGAATCACGTCGTACGTCACACCCAGATCGACGGCAAAACCGTAACCCGCAGGCCCTTTGTAGGAAGAGACGTCGAAATCGTTGAACGAATAATATTCCGACCCGTCGGGACGCTGCATGGAGCTCATCTCAAGGCCCGACATTTCGAACGAACCGTCCGCGTCGATATTCCAACTATTCTCCTGCAATTTTATATCGAGCCGGTCGATCGACGTCCGCGCACGGCCCGCGCCGACGAGAAACTTACCCCGAGCACCGAGATAAATCTGATCCGTCAGCGGAAAAGAGTAACTGAAAGCGGCCTCGAGATAAGCCTGTGTCGAGGCTTTGATATCGTTGATAACGGCCTCGTTCCGTCCGTTCTTGAGAAAGTCGAACAACGAATAGGGCATATTGGCCTCCGCCTCCACACGCATATTCAGATCGAACGACCAGAATGTCTTATGATCCTTGCGGAATGCACCGAAACCGACGATATTGATCCGGGCATCGGTTCCGAGCATATTTTTCGAGCGCAGATTTCCCAACGCCTCGGCCGCAGAAACATTCTTGTCGAACAGCGTTACCAAACTTCCGTTCACCGGATAAAAAATATCGCTGACGGAGAGGTTACCGGAAACGTTGACCTGCACACCGCCCAATACGGGAATATTCACATAGCCGCGCAGCGGAGCGAAAGCCGGGTTAAGCTGGCTGCGGAAAGTCGAACCCTCCATAAAGTAGGCACTCGGCGTCTGTGCCACGGCCGTACATGCGACAAATGCCGCAATCAAAGTATATATGATCTTTTTCATATGAGGAATCCGGATTAAAGGTTCAGATTAAGACCGCCGCGTTTCTTCAAATGCAGCATCATACGAATCGACTGGCTGTCGCTGAATCCGATGCGCGGATAATATTTCTGCGGCATAAAATCGACATTCAGTTCGAAGAAAGAGAACAAACTCCGGATATCATCCTTGTAAAGCCGCACGGGAGCGATGTCATTCTCTTCGTCGGGTTCGACCAGGAAAGGCGCGATAGCCACGTTCGTTTCGGAAAAATCCGCAGCTACTTCGAAGCTCACCGGCAGACTGCTCCGCACCTCGCCGTACAGATCGAGCGTATTGACCGGATCGACGGTACCCTCGGGATCGAGGTTGTCGGCAAGCATATCGATCAAATCATCGTCGACATCCAACGTCGCATTATAAGTAATCGTATTGATTTTAATCTGGGAAAGAAATTCCCGCGCCAGCTCGCCCATCGTATCGCGCAACGCTTCGCCAGCCTCGTTGTCCTCGCCGAAAAACTTCTTGAATTCCGCCTTGAAAAGCTCCTCGCTATCGGCCGGAATCAACGCCGTAAAACGCTCGCGGTAACCTTCGTTGGACCAAATCAGATCGACCACTTCGTCCATTTTTTTCGATCCGGGAACGAGCATCTCGTCGATAAGAGCCTCCAGCATTCCGTCCAGATAAGTTCCATCACTCGAAAGACGGACGATATCGACCCACTCCGCATTGCCCGGGAGCGTCGTCGGCAACCAGATATCGACCTCGTCGAAAATAGCGCGGATATCCGCACTGCCGTCCTGCAACTCGTCCATTCCGACCGTGATCTGCGCCAACGGCATAATCCATTCGCTCTGGTCGTTGCCGATGGTTACATCGCCGGATTCGATCTTGTTCAGATCATACGCCTTGTCGCAACCGACGCAGAGCGAAAAAATACATAACAGGGATAAAAAATTTTTCATAGGCAGATTTTGCTCAATAAAACGGCCCAAAGGTATAATGTTTTCGACAAATAATCAAAATATAAATACTTTTCAACCACGAACAATCTGTTCAATCGACGACTTCTGCCGAAAAACTCCGGCTCATTCTCCGATTCAGCGCACGGCAGAGGTCTTTGTTAAAATTTTGCTACTTTTGCGACAGATGGACAACGTAAAAAAATACGGGTTAAAAGAACAGGTGGCCCTGCTGCCTCTGTCACCGGGCGTATATCAGTTTCTGGACAAGAACGGGACGATCATCTACGTCGGCAAAGCCAAAAGCTTGCGCAAGCGGGTCAGCTCGTATTTCATGCAGAACAAGGAACACAGCGCCAAGGTACAGGTACTCGTGAGGCAGATCGCTGCGATCCGGCACATCGTCGTCGATACCGAAACGGACGCCCTGCTGCTCGAAAATTCGTTAATCAAGACCCTCCAACCGCGCTACAACATCCTGCTCAAGGACGACAAGACCTATCCCTGGATCGTCGTGCGCCGCGAACCGTTCCCGCGCGTACAGTCCACCCGCATCCTCAACCGCGACGGCTCCCAATATTTCGGTCCCTACGGCTCGGTAATGATGCAGCGCAGTATCCTGGAGTTTATCCGCGAGGTGATTCCCCTGCGAACCTGCTCGCTCAACCTTTCGCCGACGGCTATCGCCAAAGGGCGCTATTCGGTCTGCCTGCAATACCACCTGGGCAACTGCAAGGGACCTTGCGTGGGAGCGCAAAGCGAAGAAGAATACGACGCACTGGTCGATATGACGGTTTCGATTCTCAAAGGCGACCTGCGCCCCGTGCGTACCTATCTTGAAAAAGAGATGGAGGCTGCCGCCCAAAACCTGAAATTCGAAGTCGCACAACGCTACAAGACACGCCTCGACGCCCTGGACAACTATTCGAGCAAATCGGTGATCGTCAGCGCACGCATCGTGAACGTGGACGTCTTCTCCCTACTGGTGGACGACGACGTGGCCTACTGCAATTTCCTGCGCATCCGCCACGGTTCGGTCGTGGGCGTCTATACGATACGGCTCACCACGGGCATCGACACCGATCCGGCCCAAATGCTGACCCTGGCCATCCAGCACATCGCCGAAACGATCGCCGGGACGCTGGCCAAAGAGGTCATCGTTCCCTACCTCCCCTCGGCCGCGCAACTTTTCGACGGGGTGACCTTCACCGTTCCCAAGCGGGGCGAAAAACTCGATCTGCTGGAGTTCTCGCTCAAGAGTGCCCGTATTTACCGCGCCGAACAGCTCAAGAACCTCGAGATCAAGAATCCCGAACGGCATACCGAACGCCTGATGGCCGCCATGCAAAAGGAGCTGCACTTGGACCGTCCGCCCCGCCACATCGAATGCTTCGACAACTCCAACCTACAGGGGACCAACCCGGTAGCTTCATGCGTGGTATTCCGGGACGGCAAGCCTTCACGCAAGGAGTACCGCCATTTCAACATCAAAACCGTCATCGGTGCAGACGACTTCGCCTCGATGCGCGAGATCGTCTTCCGCCGTTACAGCCGCCTGATCGCCGAAGGAGCCGAACTGCCCGACCTGATTATCGTGGACGGCGGCAAAGGACAGCTCTCCAGCGCCTATGCCGTGCTGTGCGAACTGGGAATCGAAAAACAAGTCCCCATCGTAGGCCTGGCCAAGCGGATCGAAGAGATCTTCTTCCCCGGGGACCCGATGCCCTACTACTTGAGCCGTACGGGTGAACCGCTCAAAGTGGTGTGTCACATCCGCGACGAAGCCCATCGCTTCGGCATCACCTTCCACCGGCAGAAGCGAAGCAAAGCTTTCATTCACAGTGAACTGGAAAATATCGAAGGAGTCGGCCCGAAGACCATAGAGCTCCTGTTGCGCCATTTCCGTACGGTGGAGAAAATCCGCACGGCCCCCGCCGAAGAACTCTCGGCTCTCGTCGGACCAACCAAGGCCGCCAGGCTCCTCGCCCACTTCGGCAGACAGTAAGGACGCAGAAAAATGCGAAAAAAATTTGGAGTTCCTCGATAAATCATTACTTTTGCAGAGCAAATCACCGATTTAGCAGCCCGGATGGCGGAATTGGTAGACGCGTTGGTCTCAAACACCAATGACAGCAATGTTGTGCCGGTTCGATCCCGGCTCCGGGTACAATAAAAAGAGTTAAGTGCTGAATAATCAATCACTTAACTCTTTTTATTTTTGAAATTGTTCCCAAATTGTTCCCAATGAGATAATGTGCAGTTAGACAAAAGCAGTAAGTTCTATGGCTTGTTCCGAGTATATTTCCACTCTTGACGGTTGTATTTAGACAAGTCATGCATCGCTTCTTCTATATCCTTCTGCCTCATTTTTCCGTACGAACCTACAATCTTGTGATAAATTACTATCTATGTTTAAGTTACAATTAAAATAAGGCCGACTTATTCAAGCCGACCTTGTTTTATTCTTACGATTACTTACTTCCTATTCTTTTACAGGGAAAGGAAATACTTTCTATATAATATTCATTAAATAAATCGTTCATTATTTATATCTGAAAGCTTACGCATATATTCAAATACACTTTTAGCCTTTCTGACAAATTCAGACCGCTCAGTTTTTGTCGGGAAAGGAATCTTAAAATACTTATTCCAGGAATCAATTTTTAATTCTGGTTGACTAGCTGTTTGTGCCAAATAATAAATTTGTTTTTTACATATATCGCTTCTTAGACAATACCATAACAACAAACCTTCTTCCTCATTGGCTGGTCTAATAACCAAAAAACCAGAAGTACAAATCATCCCATCAAATTCTTCAGGAACTCTAACAACGGTTCCTCTAGATGAGTTATTTAATGCTAATAATATATCCCCCGTTTTTACCTGATACTCTCCTCTGGTCGGCAACTCATCAAAGGTTCCTTCTATGTATCTAGTAATTAAACCATATGATGTAACATCACCTATCTCAACGTATTTGTATCTCTCTTGTTCCTCTATCATTATTTTCTTAGCTACCTTAGACAACTTCGGAACCAAGGAAAAATCTGATCCATTTTTAATCTCTAGTTGTTTCTCCTTCTCCCTTCTTGTCAACTCACTATATAAATTTTTCAATTCTGGACAATAGAAAAAAGCATCAAAGCGCTCAGTTGTTATCTCTTCTGGCTGAATTATCCAATATTGCATAGGACACTCTAGATTCTCTTGAGGATCTGCATTGTCTTTTATACATGGTTGAATATTCCCAGTTCTTTGCCATTCAAGATATGCAATCAATATTTCAATTAAATTATTTCTTGATGGAGTATCTTTTAACGAATTATCATGCCCAATATTATTGCTAATAGACATAAACACACTCCCTTGTACATCACTAGCGTTTCGCTTTTTCCTCAAATGAAGAATCGAAGTTTTTATATTTGCCTTCGCCTTCAAAAATGTATTAAACGGCAAAGAGTGAACTCCTAAAAGTACAAACTTTTCCAAGATCCAACTTCTTAAATCTTCATATGATTTCCCATTCAATATTGTATCATCCAGAACAATCAACATCTCTCCTCCGTTTTTCAATAACTTTTCATATCGATTCAGGAAAAGGACGCTGGATTTTACAGAACTCAACCCCGAGGTAAAATCGAATTGATCTATAATATGCTTATCCTCCTCTTTAGATCTTTGATAATTCATGCTAAATGGAGGGTTACTAAGAACTATATCAAATTGTCCATTTTTAACCGTATCTGCATGATCAATAGTTTCTGACTGTTCTTCTTCAGTCATATCCGCTGTAGGAACTGGATGTTCTTCCAATCCATCTCCATGAAATATATGAGAGCCGCCATCTCCATGAAGATACATATTAATTCTAGCTATTCGAGATGTTCGTTTGTTTGCCTCAATACCAAACAGACAATTATTACAAATATGCTCAATCTTCTCGTTTCGATCAAGAGGGTTGTACCTAGCATCATTCCTGATTCTCCCCGTCAAATAAGCCATTGTTTCAATAAGGAATCCCGCCGTACCACAACATCCATCTAGAATAATCGGTATATTCTCCAAATCTATATTTCTCAAAGATATTCTTGTCATAAAATCCACAACAGTTCTTGGAGTGAAGAACTGTCCTAAATCTTTACCTCGAATAGCTGCATTCAAGAACACTTCAAACATACGCCCATTTAAATCCTCATCGATACTACTTAAATCAACAGACTCAAACTTCTCAATTAAAGATTTACAGGTTGTTGCTTTTAGTTCTAAAGTTTCATTTTTTTCAAAAATTCTTTTTTTCTTCTTGGTCTGAACTTTTGCTTCAAGTTCTTCACACAATTCTCTAAATAGAATATCTCTAACTGGATGCTTCGACGTTTGAGCTTGCGCTTTCAGCCATGCCTGAGTTAAAGGCATTTCATATGGCTCTACTTCTGGCCCATAAGTCTGTCTTTTTTTATCTTCTCTTATTTTTATAAATATAAACTTACAAAATTCAAAGAATGCATCATGCGGAGCTAACTTTTCAGCTTTCCAGACCATATTATGAGACACCATGAACAATTTATTAAGTTCAGCTGGCGGCAATGGTTTAAATTCCAAGGCCTGTTTTACCATTGGCATCATGCCACTATACTTAATATAAGTCCTTAGCGCAACATATGGCGGCATACCACTTGCAAAATCACTCAACTGCAATGTTAGCAATGGAATAATCGAATCGTGAGGATAAAGGGCTGTTACCATACCATTAGAAATAAGTAACCACTTTATCCTTTTATCATATGGTTTATCTTTATTGATACTTAACGCATAACTTGCAGCCTGCCCCCAAGCATCAAAAATACTCTTTGTTGGATCTTTAGCCTCAACAACAATACGAGCTATACCTTTAGGATCTTTTAATAAAAAATCCACTTCTTTGCTTATCTTTTTACGCCCATCATTGATTACAAGGGCCGGAATATGCTGCTTAGGCACAATAGCTTCTGGTGGAAAGCCAAGGTCCGCAAACAACTTCTGTAAAAATCTCGTTTCGACCTCTGCCTCTGAATTAAGCTGCGATGAATCTAATTGATATAGAGTGCTATACATACAACTGTCGTTTTATCAAGTTTTGCAAACAAAATAGTAAAACGGCTATAGTGCTTGATAATCTATTGATTATCATCATTTAAATTGCCAAACAAAAAACAGCACCCTCTAGCCGTGAGCAAAAATAGATATAATGTAGCTGAACTCCAAGAAAATTCCAAAATAACGATACAAGCAAGCTACAATAAATATTTATCTGTATCACACAACATTATTTAAACAAAACCATCATTTTAATCAGTTTGGAATCAACCATATAAATAGAAAATGCTACAAATACCCATTCTTTTAAACAAGACAACGTAAAATTTATTTTACAATAGGTCAAGAAACAACGTTCAATCTGTTTTGCGCTCCTGCTGGACATAAGCTTCAATATACTCATTATCGTCTTTCCTTCCAATGAAGATACACACCCTGAATCGAGATTTCTCTCCTGTGATATGCCTGGCTTATCTCCTGAGGCAGGCAGTATGATGGATTATCCCCGACCTTGAAATACCAGTAGATGCCCATCTTGTCAGGATACATACGGCATTTATAGCGTTCGCAGAACATGCGTTCTCCATCGGCGGTATAGAAATAATAAGTGGACGAGACCCTCATCAGATTATCATTTCGTTCCTGTAAGTCCCTTACCTTATCGGCCAGATTGTCCCGCTGCTTCTGCTCTGCCTCATAGGCTCTCATATCCATTTCACGCCACACACCAGTTCTGAAATATTCATTTGTACGGATGATATATTCCCGGATAGCATCAATGACAAATGGCAGACCGCATGTGTTGGCCAGCTTTGCAAGCTGGTTAAGATTGACCTGCATCTTATAGCTAATGGCCGAAATCCGCTTCATTATCTCCAGTTCTTCTATACTCAATGCCGCAGACAAGGTCTTGTCCAATGCAGCCTGGCGGATATATGCCGCCACAGGGATTCGGGCGGCACTGGCTTTCTGTTCTACTGCGATATACTCTTCATCGCTAAACTGTATTTCCTTGCGCTTGGTACGCTTGTTCCAATTCTCCGCTTTCATCTCCTGCGGCCTCCTTTCCTCTGCCTGTTCTTTTCATTGTCCCTGTCAAGTGTATTGTCGCTGCTGCCGCTCCCCGTGCCGATTCTTGCGACCTCCGGCTGAATGATGAGCTTGGCAAATCCTTCTATCAGACCGATTCCGGCCGATGCTGCTTCCGGAGCATCGTTATTATCTACCTGCACAAATCTATCTGGTTGTTCTTCATACATTGTCTCGTATGTTTTCCAACTGACACTTGTCTGCTGATTGCGATTGTCAGTTTCAGACACCGGCATGTTCTTCCGATGATTGGCTGGAGTCAAATGCCATTGTTCAGTCACGGATATTGAGGCTTCTTTCGCCGCTTTCCCGATATTGGCGAGATTTGCACGAGTTCCGTCATTGAGCACAACATTCGCCATAAGGTGAAAATGCGGATTCTTGTCGTCCTTGTCATGGTGCCGGCCCACTATATACTGGTCAAAACGGTAGCCGTTCTTTTCCATGTGCCTGATCCAATCATTCAATATCTCATCCGCATGAGATTCAAGCATGGCCGTATCTTTGACATGGAATGATATGGGTATATGCACTGCCTTCACACTCAGAGAGGGGCGCAAGGCACTTTGTCTTTCGAAGTCTTTGACAAGCATATCTACATCATACATGCTGCTCACTCCTTTCGCCAGAACGACATGCGCTCCTTTCTTGGGATTAAGTATGTAATTTATAGTCTTCGCAGGACTCTTGCTGTAGTTTACTTTCGTTATCATATAGTTTTTCTTTTGGCAGGAGGGGTGGCATCCGGGGTTTTGCCACAGATACGTATGATACGTATCTTGGTACCGCTGGCCACCCCTCCGCACGTTTACCGCTCTTCCGGCAAACCTGTTGTCAGAGAGACTGCGGCATAAAAATGTTATTGCGGTTGATTCCGTTGAATCTGTTGAGACAAAAACAAGAGGGAAAAAGGAAACATGATTTATCCATCTCATCATATTCAACAAATTCAACAGTAGTTTTTCAGATTTTCCCGTGTGACAGTATAGAAGCGTCCTACCTTTTTGGGCGACAAAGCATATTTCTCGCCGGGCAAAACAGAAACCTGATAGGTCACATACGACAACGCATTGGGAGCAGGCTCCAGTTTCCAACACTGCTGCAAGACATTGCGGACCTGGTGCCGTTCCATCTTCACCATTGAATAGTTGAACAGCATCAACAGATCATTGATACAGAAATCCACCACATCTACCCTCATCGTATCCATAATATCAAGCAACAGTTCCGCCATATCGGTTTCAACACGGCTCCGGTTACAGCGTATTATCTTTTCCAACGCCTCTGTGCGTATAAGTGCCGGAGAAAACCACATTCGGCTTTCTTCTTTCGTGGTCAGGCCCCGATGCTGGAGATAGTACAGGAAAGCCGGTATTTCATTCTTCAGTTTCTGCAGGAACGATGTGTCGTCTTTTTCCAACCGGCTAACCTTCCGGACCCAATATCTTGTCTCCTCGGGCTCAATGTAAACCGGAAAATTCTCATTGTTGGAGCATAACACAAATTTGGCAAAGAACTGCACTTCATAACGGTCCTTCCCCTTGGACTCCATCTTATAGGAATGTGCCGTACTGAGGTTCTTCAACCGTTCGCTGTCCTCACGGCGGTTGAGCAGAACCTCGTCCACCACAATCATCAGTTTTCCGGCCCAGTCTGCATTGAACTGACTGCGGAAATCCTCATTGGTATTGAATGTGACATTCTCCTGGAACACAGCTTTCAGGAAATTCAGAAACGTACTCTTGCCCGTATTCCTCTCTTCCGACACAAGAAGAAGTATAGGAAGTTTCTGCGTCGGCTTCAGATACAGCAGCTGAAGATAATCAAGTCCCAATTCATATTGTTCTCCGAAGATATGCTCTACCAGTGAAGCGATATGCTGGAAATCGCCCTCTTGAGGTATATGGGTAACGGGCTCATAGAGATTATAAAAGTTGTTCACGTTATGACGGTAATCTACATGGCTTGGCATAGTGCAGAAGCCATCATATTTGGGTATCATTGCCGCCTCGTCCTTGCTGTGATCCTGCCTGAATGTACTCATCTTCCATTCCACGCGCATCTTTCGGAATGTTCCGTTCATCATGGGCTGGTTCAGGATACGGAACAGTGTTGTACCGATACGTACATATTCTTCCCGACTGTTATTCTCTTCCATAGCCACTGGATTTATCAGTTTTACCCAAGATTCTCTTTACATCCGAAAAACGGTAACGCACTTTACTGCCCACCTTTACCGCTTTCAGGTAGTTTCTCTTGTTCCAAAGCCATAGTGTAGTGTCGCATACACCGCACATATCCTTCACTTCATCACGGGTCAGGAGCCTGTCTTCTTCGGCACCTTTCAATGCCGCCGCTACTTCAGAGACAGCGCGGGTGATAAGTTCATTTGAAAATTTGTGCAAGTCTTCGCCGGTGATCTCCAGTCTGACATTGGCCTGTCCGTTGGAGATAATTTGCATAAGGTCTGTCATAATAAGAAACATTGCTGCCGGATTGTCCGGCGCAATCGTTCCGGCAGCTTTACAAACGATTGCACCGCCATCCCCACAATCAGGACGACGGTGCAAAAGTATGATCACAATTTATTAAAATTCAATTATTTACATTTCGTTTATTGCAACGAAACGGGAAACGAAAGAAACGAAATACAACAGGTATCAATCCCTGTTAATTATATGCGTAATTACCCATACAATGAAGCCTAAAAATTTGAAAAATTATAATAGTACAGACAAATTTTGCCTCAAGCTGGGGCGCAATTCTATTCCTCATTCACAAGATAGGCCCTGATATCATCTATATACGTTCTTTCAATACTGATGTCTTTTATTTTCCCTCTGCTCGTATCGTCATTGAGTTTCTTGACCGCGACCTGCAGATTACGTACGGTTTTCAAATCGCAGTTCGGCATTTCCGATGATAATGTTCTATGGAATGTTGCCACATCACAGCCTCTCAAAAGCCCCTCTTCCTGAAGAGCAAAATACAGACGGGCCAGATCTGGGCCTGAATGGTGGGTAGATACTCTTTTCTTTATCTTTTCAAGAAGTATATCCTGATTTGCCACAAGGTAATCTTTCAGTACCCGTGGAGAATCGGAGACCTGAACATTCTCATTCAGTGGACTATTTGCAGACAGCCTTTCTATTCCGTCAGTTACGATATTTCCGCTGGCAAGGACTTCCTTCTCATTGTAAAAACTTTCCCAATCCTCTTTTGTCCGCATCTTATTACGCACACTGCTACTGATGACGAATCTCACCATCAATCCTGCAAGCTTTTTCTCCATGAAGTTGTTTTGGGGATTGGTTGCCTCTGCTTCAAGTTGCAGAACCATTGTTTCATAGCATTTGCCGTAATAGAGCCATGCAAGCATAGCCGGAACAATTGAACTTTTGTCTGTGTCTCTGAATTCATCTACCAGAAGCTTAGCCGTACCATTGTCCGCAGCATAGTCATGAATCAGTCTTTCATCGGCGAGGTCTCCATGACATTCGTTGTTGAACTTGTGCATCATTTGCGGAGCAAGTTTCAACCCCAGTTTGAATATCTTGAACAAACCGGATGCAGACTTGTCATTAACCTCAGAGACAAATCTGTCATATTCATCCGGATGGGTGTCAAGCCATGCCTTTATTTCAGCTTTGAACTGTTCAAAATCCTGATTGGCCATAATATGTGGTATTTATATCAGTCCAACAAATGTACTAATTCCTGCTTCATTTCATCATCAATTTCCCTGTAACGTCTGAAAGCCTTACTGCCTTCCTTGTGCCCGGAGACAGATGATACCAGATCCGGATCCTTGACTTTCTTGTACATATTTCCGATGAAGGTCTTTCTGGCGGTGTGCGTTGTCGCAACCTCGTACAGAAACTTCTGTTCAGGCTGACGTGTAAGCGGATTGATTACAGTCACTATCCTGTCAAGCCCTGCAAGTCTGAAAGCCTCCTTTATCGCCTGATTGTATTTCTGCTCCGAAATGAACGGCAGCAGAGGCCCCTTGTCATAATCCTTGTAACGTTCAAGAATCGTCTTGGCAACATCATTCAATGGGACTCTGACAGTACGCGGATCCTGATTGCGGGTCTTACCCTGAACATATTCCAAAATGCCGTTGACAATGTTGTTTTTTGTCAGTTTATACAAGTCGCCTCTGCGGCACCCAACGACACTCTGGAAAACGAAGATATCCCTCTGTATTGCCAGCTGAGGGCGGGCGGACAGATCAGCCTCGAACAACTGATTACGCTCGTTCAAAGTGATGTATATCGGTGTCCCGTAAAGACATTCTTCTATCGGGAACTTGTCAAACGGGCGGTTAATTGTCTTGCCTTGATTGTAGCACCAGATAAAAAAGGTCCTTATTCTGGAAAAACTGTCGATAAGACTGTTCTTTCCCCTCGGTTTGGGAGTTCTCTTTTCGGGGATGGCCGCATAAATTTCCGGATATTCCTCCACGTAGGCATATTCGTTTTCCATGAACTGCCAGATGTCAGCCAAGGTGTCTTTTGTAACCGTATTTATATCCAGGACAAAGTCCTTCATGCCTGGACATATTTCCCGTACAAACAATTCATAGCGCATCAGGGCCCTTTTCACTACTCGGAAATTCTTCTTCCTGACCTCGGAGAGAGGGTGTTTGAGGAGGAACTCGTCAAACAATTCGGCAAACGTCGGCGGATTCTCTGCGGCCAGTTCCTTCTTGGTCTTATATTTTTGCGGATGGTGGAATTTGTCAATGATTGTCCCGAGCCATTCACTGTCAGCATCACCCGTATATTCTGCCTCAATAAGATGCGTCAGCTCCTGGACCTTGCGATTGAATTCAGATTTCTCGCCTTCCAGTACAAGCGCAATACGATCCTTGTAACCTTGCTTTTCGGGACTCCAATGGTTCGGACAGATCATCAGCTCGCTGGCGGCTTTGATGTCCTTCTTGCCGTCACGGAGACGGAAATAGACTGTAGCCCTTGTATCCGTATCGTTCTTTTTGGCTGTTTTTCGTATGAATGCTGTTACCTTCATGGGGTTCTATTTTATTTCCGGATTGAACATTACAAAGATAGCAATTGTTCCCAAATTGTTCCCAAGCATCCCGAAAATATTCCAAAGAGATTAAATTCAAATTTATTTAACTGTGTTTATAATTATTTATATTCCAATAATATACAACGATAATACGGATTTAAAAACTTATTTTTGCATTTGACGATATCCATATTTTCGACCCCGGCTCCGGGTACTATGGAACGGAATTCGGTTTTCGACCGAAAATTTTCCGACAGCCTACTGCGATAAAGTATCCTGCGGGATACTTTATTTGTTTTTAACCAGGCCGTGCGACGGAAACAACAGCTGCACGCCTCAAAAACAACTGAATTATATAAAACATAATTACCCTACCCGCTATGGACGACGGTTATTATTATTGCCTGTATTCAGACCCTTAATTTCTAACTTATATTAAAGAATGAAAAATGTCAAGTTTTTCAGAGGCGAAGATCTGCCTTTGGAATTGCACAAAGTGCGCGTAGTACAAAAATTGCATCTCGTTCCTATCGAACGTCGTCTCGATGCCCTGAAAGAGGGCGGCTTCAACACCTTCCGTTTACAGACGACCGATGTTTTCCTCGACATGTTAACCGACAGCGGTACCAATGCCATGAGCGACAACCAGCTCGCGGCGATGCTCCGCGCCGACGACGCCTATGCGGGTTCGCAGTCTTTCGTGCGTTTGCAGAAAGCTGTGGAAGACGTACTGGGTAAGAAATACCTGTTGCCTGTCCACCAAGGACGCGCTGCGGAGAACATCATTGCGCGTACTTTCATCAAGCCCGGTCAGACGGTACCCATGAACTACCACTTCACCACGACTCTGGCTCACATCCAGGAGAACGGCGGTAAAATCGTGGAGCTGATCTCCGACGCAGGTCTCGAACTGCACTCCGACAACCCCTTCAAGGGCAATATGGACATTGAAAAACTTGAAAAATTCATCACCGAAACAGGCGTGGAGAACATTCCGTTCATCCGCATGGAAGCCTCGACCAACCTGATCGGCGGCCAGCCCTTCTCGATGTCCAACCTGATGGACGTGCGCCGCATCGCGGACAAATACAACCTGATGCTGGTACTCGACGCCAGTCTGTTGGGTGAAAACGCTTACCTGATCCAGCAACGCGAAGAGCACTGGAAAGAGAATTCGATGGCCGACATCATCAAGGCAATGACCGGACTGGCCGATCTGGTTTACTTCTCGGCCCGCAAACTCAGCTCCTCGCGCGGCGGCGGCATCTGCACCAACCGCAGGGAACTTTACAATAAAATGGAAGCTATGATTCCTCTGTTCGAAGGCTTCCTTACCTACGGCGGTATTTCGGTTCGTGAAATCGAAGCGATGGCCGTAGGCCTCTACGAAACACAGGACGAAACCGTCATCTGCCAGAGTATCGACACCATCCGCTACCTGGTGAACACGCTCGATGCGAAAGGCATTCCCGTCGTGACTCCGGCCGGCGTCCTGGGCGGACACCTGGATGCCATGAAATTCTGCGAGCATATCCCGCAGGAGGAGTACCCCGCCGGAGCACTGGCCGCAGCCCTCTACCTCTGCTCGGGCGTACGCGGTATGGAGCGCGGTACGGTATCGAGCGTCCGCGACGAGAACGGCAAAGAGATCCTGGCCGACGTCGAACTGGTACGCCTCGCCTGCCCGCGCCGCGTATTCACGCTTTCCCAGATCAAATACGTCATCGACCGTCTGGAGTGGCTCTACGAGAACCGTCACCTGATCGGTGGTCTGCGCTTCACCTACGAGCCGCCCGTGCTCCGGTTCTTCATGGGCGGTCTGGAGCCGACTACCGATTGGCCGGCACGCCTGATGGAGAAATTCCGCAAGGATTTCGGGGACAGCTTGTAGGAAAAGCCTCCTCCCCACACCTATTAAATAAGCAAGTGTTTGCAGCACGGTATCCGAATCCGCTGCAAACACTTTTCTTATACCTCCGGCAGATCACTTCGCCCGCACCGCCTGCGCACGCCGTTCCAGAATGGCCGGCGTGTTCTTCAACGCCCACTCCACCAGACTGTTCAGATACGGCATCAGATCGCCTCCGGAATCGGTCAAACGATACTCGACGCGGGGCGGCACTTCGGGATAGACCTCTCTATGGACCAGCCCGTCCGCTTCGAGCGAACGCAGGGTGACGGTCAGCATTCGCTGCGAAATATCCCCGAGCGAACGTTGAATATCGTTGAAACGCATCGTCCCGTTCGAATACAATGTCGTCAGCACCAGCAGCGACCACTTGTCACCGAGGCGGCTCAAGATATCCCGAATCGGGCAAATTCCCTCGTGTAAAAAAGTTTTCATTTTTTTTGCGGTTTTATCTCGTTGTCGTTCAACATCGGTTACCTTTTTGTAACTCGCTTACCAAAAAATCACCTCTTGCAGAACCCGATTACTTATTTTATGTTTGCACTACAAAAGTAACTAACATATCATTAATAACCATAAAAAACTCAAAAATTATGGCAAAGAAAGTAGCTGTATTGGTCGTAAACCCCGTCAACGGATCGGGCTTGTTTCAGTATTTGGAAACCTTCTTCGAGAACGGCATTCCCTTCAGGACATTCGCGGTAGCGGATACCACGAATGTAAAAACCAACTCGGGGCTTCGCCTCCAGACGGACGATGTAATCGCCTCACTCAAAGGCCATGAACACGAATACGACGCCCTCGTATTCGCCTGCGGCGACGCCATGCCCAAATTCGCGGAAAACGCAGACAAACCCTACAACGTGGATATGTTGAGCGTCATCAAAACTTTTGCGGACCAGGGAAAAACGATCGCAGGACATTGCGCCGCAGCACTGCTCTTCGACAACCTCGGCATCGCACAGGGCAGACGGGTGGCCCTGCATCCGTTCCTCAAACCGGTCGTCAAAAGCTGTATCGGAACGGACGAAAAAGCCGTCATCGACGGCAACTTCTACACGGCACAGAACGAGAATACGATTTCCTGCCTGCTGCCCGAACTGTTGAAAGTCCTGAAATAATCCCCGAATCGTAAACATCGAACGAAGTCCCGGCTTTTCATAGGCCGGGGCTTCGCAATTTATCCGAAACTTCCGCCTCCGCTTATCGGAAATCCGACTGTACCGCGATACACAGTCCGAAAACGCCCCGTTTCCACACAGCTTCCACACATTTGGGGCACGATTCCACAGCCATCGGACACACGAATATCGCAACAACAAATTATCAATCAACATTTTGAATATAATGGCACACGATTGGATATTTCTAATTGCAAAAACCAAATTCCAATACCAATGAAGACATTCAGACTTATTCTGGCTCTCGCAGCCGTAGCGCTGACCGCAGTGTCATGCGTAGAGAAATCGGGAAAATACCAGACCCTGCTCGCCCAACGGGACTCGCTGCTCACCGTCGAGCAAAAGTACGATCAAACGCTGGAAATCCTCAATGAGATCGAAACCGGATTTCAGTCGATCCGCGAAGTCGAAGACCGCGTGATGACTCAAATAAGCGACATCGAAAACAAACCGCTGGACAAAAAACAACAGATGGTATCGCAGATCAACCAAATCAAGGGTATCCTGCTCCAAAACAAGGAGCGGATCGCCGAACTCGAAGCACAATTCGCACAAAGCGGCCGCAAGAACGCTTCGCTGGCGGGAACAATCAAACGTCTGCAGGAAGAAATGACCCGGAAAGTCGCACAGATCGAATCGCTTCAGACCGAGCTGTCCCAAAAAAACATCGAGATCGAGGAGCTCGCCGGTACGGTCGAGGAGCTCAACAAAGACATCGCCGGATTGAACGAAGTCACTGCCAGCCAAAAAACTACGATCGAGGAACAGGATAGCCAGCTCAATGTCGTCTGGTTCTGCATCGCCGATATGAAGCAACTCAAGGAGGCTCGCATCGTCGAAGGCAACGGCCTCTTCAAAACCAAGAGCATCATGGATGGCGATTTTGACAAATCGGTATTCACGTCGGCCGACCTGCGGAATCTGACCCGAATCGAAACGGGCAGCAAAAAGCCCAAACTGCTCACCTCGCACCCCAAAGAGAGCTACACGCTCACACCGGGCGAAGACAAACTGGTAACGCTCGAAATCACCGATCCCGCAAAATTCTGGAGCATATCGAAATACCTGGTCATTCGGAAATAAACCGATTCCGCCGGACCGAATACCCCTGCCCGAACTGCAGGGGTATTTTTCATCCGGGAAAGTATATCGGACCATAACCGTCGGCCCAGATAAGAAAACTCGGCAAAGCTCGAATAAATTTTCGATTGCTCTCACCTTTCACTATCTTTGTAGAAGATAGGATACGCCTCGGAAAATTGGGAACAAGTTCCCGTTTTCTCTCGGCTTTCACTATCTTTGCCCTATGATCCGATTATCGCTCATCATCGCCACTTACAACCGCTCCGCAGCGCTCGTCGAAGCGCTCCGGTCGGTCGTGCGGCAGGATTTCCCGACCGCAGAGTGGGAGTGCATCGTCGTGAACAACAATTCGCAGGACGACACGCTCGCCCGGTTCGAAGCGTTCGCAACAGAACATCCCGCAATCAACCTGCGGATCGTGACCGAAACCCGGCAGGGGCTCTCCCATGCCCGTAACCGGGGTATCGACGAAAGCCGGGGCGAATACATCGCCATCATCGACGACGACGAACGCATCAACGAACAGTTCATCTCTTCATACGTCGCCCTCTTCGACGCCTACCCCGACGCCGCATCGGCCGGAGGCCCCATCATACCCGAATATCCTGCGGGACGCCCGGCCTGGATGTCGAGTTATACCGAACGTCCGATAGCCAATCCGATCGACCTGGGGCGAAAGATCCGCCCGTTTCCGAAAGGACGTATTCCCGGCGGCGGCAACATGGCCCTACGGCGTTCGACGGTTCAACGATACGGCGCCTTCGACCCTTCGCTGGGGCGGACCGGCGAGCAACTGATCGGAGGCGAAGAGAGCGATCTTTTTCAGCGGTTGGCAGATGCCGGAGAGCGTTGCTACTACGTTCCGACGGCAATCATGTGGCATATCATTCCGCCGCGAAAGACCTCCCGGGAATACTTCGAATCGCTATGCTGCCAGGTCGGACGCACCCAGCGTCTGCGAGCCGGAATGAGGGGGCAAACCGTACGTCTGTTATCGGGCGAGGCTGTCAAGTGGGGCGCAACGCTTCTGTTGGCTCTCGGCTTCCTGTTGCGGTTCTCCGTCCCCAAAGCCCGCTATCTGCACCTGATGCGGAGGCAGATCACACGGGGAATATTGAAAAAAGGGTGACTGTAAAAGTCACCCTTCTCTTTTTACGACACTTGTTCCCTTTAGAACAGGTATTTCTCCGACCGCACTTTTTCGACCAGTTGGAAAGCGTGCTGCCAAGCCTCCTCGCTGAAAGTCGTACCGACCACTTCGATCACCTTCCCGGCAACGATGGCACCGATCGTACCGCACTGACGCAGCGTCAGTCCCTCGCATAACCCGGAGAGGAATCCGGCGGCATACAGATCGCCCGCACCCGTCGTATCGACCCGCTTGGCTGCGGCCATGATCCCCACGTGGACCACTTCGCTGCCCCGCTTGATCAAAGCCCCCTTGATACCGACCTTCACGACGGCCAGTTCGCACAGCTCCGAAAGCATCTGCAAGGCATTGAGCGGCTCGCCCTCGCCGGTGAAGGCTTTCGCTTCGTCCTCGTTGGCAAAAACGATATCGACGTAATCCTGAATGAGCGAGCGCAGAAATTCCAGGTTAGCCTCCACGACATTGAAACTCGCCAGGTCGATCGCCACCTTCAGACCGCAGGCTTTGGCCGTGCGGACCGCACCGGCAATCAACTCGTGATCCTGCACCAGATAACCTTCGATATAGAGACAGTCGTAACCTTCGAAAATAGCGGGCGTAACCTCTGCCGCACTCAACTCCAGCGCAGCTCCCAGGAATGTCACCATCGTCCGTTCCCCGTCGGGAGAAATGAGCGACACGCACCGTCCCGAGCGCTCCTTTCCCCGGAAAATAAAGGGTTCTATACCCAGGTTCTCAAGAGCCTGAATGAAGAAATCTCCCGTCTTGTCGGTTCCCACCTTGCCGATAAAGCCCACGTCGCAACCCAAACGGGCCATCGCCCGGATCGTATTGCCGGCCGATCCGCCGAGCGAGAGCGAGTAAGGCAGACCGGCGACCGATTTCGAAATCTCGGTCTGCAAGGCGGCATCCACCAGGCTCATCGAACCTTTCGGCAAATTGAACGTATCGAGTACTTTGTCGGTCTTCAGATTGACCAACATGTCTGTCAGAGCGTTTCCTATTCCTATTACGCGTTTCATGAAGTCAGTATTGTTCGAAAATAATGTCAGATAGAGAGGATGCGCACCAGATCCACCGCTCCACGGTCGATAGTCCGGTCGTGGCTGACGGCACGCGAGAAGGGGACATAGACGATCTGCCCGTTGCTCAGACCGATCATCACGTTGCGCTGCCCCTCCATGAGCGCTTCGATGGAGGCTTCGCCCATACGCGAAGCCATGATACGGTCGATTGCCGACGGCGACCCGCCCCGCTGGATATGTCCCAGAATGGTTACCCGGGCATCGTACTGCGGAAACTCCTGCTTCACGCGTTCGGCAAGCCCCATGGCACCGCCCGTAGCGGGATTCTCGGCCACCAGCACGATCGCCGAATTTTTACTTTTGCGGAATCCCTGGTTGATGAGCTCGCCCAGTTGATCGACCTCCGTGTCCATCTCGGGAATGATCGCGGCTTCGGCTCCCGAAGCGATCGCCCCGTTCAACGCCAGATAGCCGGCCGTATGTCCCATAACCTCGACGAAGAAGAGGCGTTCATGGCTGGAAGCCGTGTCACGCAGTTTGTCCACCGCCTCGACAATCGTATTGAGCGCCGTATCGTAGCCGATCGTAGCGTCCGTACCGCCCAGATCGTTGTCGATCGTACCCGGCAGGCCGACGATCGGCACATCGAACTCCTGGGCGAAAATACAGGCGCCCTTCAACGAACCGTCCCCGCCGATCACCACCAACGCATCGATACCGCTGCGCTTCATATTCTCATAAGCCCGGCGGCGCCCTTCAGGGGTCATAAACTCCTGGCTGCGGGCCGTCTTCAGCATCGTGCCGCCCTGCTGGATGATATTGCTCACGGAATCCGATTGCAGGTCGATGATTTCGTCATCGACCAATCCCTTATAACCGCGCATAATACCTTTTACGGAATACCCGTTATAGATCGCCGTACGCGTCACGGCACGGATCGCGGCATTCATCCCGGGAGCATCGCCCCCCGAAGTCAGCACTCCGATACACTTAATTGCAGCCATACTTTTTCTTTTTACTGAAAAAACGTTCAAATATACGAATAAGTCGAGAACAAAAGCGAATTTTATTCGGTTTTGTCGAGCGGGAGTATATTCGGGGTAAGCCAAATATACGAATAAGTCGAGTGCCGAGCAAAATTTATTTTAGCTCGGCCGAGCGCGAGTATATTGGACGAAGTCAAATATACGAAAAACAACCGTCCTCCGCAACTTTACTCCGAGGGAAACGACCGTCGCACGCGGCAGTCCCGCTCCGCCGGAGCCGGGAAATTCCGAACGTCCGCACCTTCCGCCACACAACTTCCGTGCAATATGCCTTGCGGCGTGCCCCTTCGGTCCGCCACAAAAACCGAAGCCGGACTTTTCCCTCAGGAAAAAGATCCGGCTCCGACCTGAAAAAACTTTTTATTTCGATCAACGCTTTTATTCAAAATCAATCAAAATCATCGCATTCGGCCGCAGGTTCCGTCGCGGTAATCTTCACGCCTTTCGAACCGACACGGATATCGACTTTCTCACCGTCCTCCTTATCCTCCACCGCGATCTTCACCCGGCCTTCCCCGGCACTCAAATCAACCATGCCTTCGGGTGTATCCACTCTTAACAAAGAGTTATCGGCAGATCCGGGGTCCGGCAAAGCCGGTAATTCCATATCCGGATCGTAGCTTTCCGTCCTTATCTCATACCATTCATATCCCCGCTCACGCTCCCGGACCGCAGAAACACCCAGGCCGATAATAATCAATATCCAGATTAGGAAAGTCGTCAGGACGGCCCGGCGGCTCGGTTTGCGGGAAGCAATCAGGCACATCAACACATAAATCAGCAACAGCACCGGCACCAACGCGGTCATAATCCCCAGCGACACCGTCCAGATGCCCGCATCGACAGACACAACCTCCGGACCGGCCATCCCGACAGCAAACAGACCGATAATCAATGCGCATGCACCCAGAATCAACCCGAATACCAGCAAGCCGGCCAGGAGTTTCAATACGATCAGGACGACCTGCCCCAAGGCATAAACGGCCTTGGCAACGACCGGTTTGGCATCGGCATCGACATCGTGATTCGCCGCCGAAGCCTCCTCGATGGATTGTACGGTAATCCGCTGTCCGTTTTGTTCGAGCTTCTGACGCGCAGTACGGGCTGCCGGTACAGCGAACCACATAATCAGGTAGCAAATAAAGAACACGCCGAGCAAGTTGCTCATCAGCGGCACAAGCCACCAGAAAAACGGAATCCATCCCAACAACAGCAACAGAATGAGCGGCAGGAACATCAGCAGACGGATCCACGTGGGACTGGTCCCGAAATACTTGGCCACACCCGAACAGACACCGCCCAGGCGCGCCTGGTCCATATCCCGGTACAGGCGACGCGGAATCCGGCCTTCGCCGCGCGGGGCTTCACGGCCCTCCTGTTCCCGAATGGCTTCGGCAGACCCCATTTGAGCGATAATCTCCTCGACCAACGATAGCTCCACCACTTTAGAATTATCCTGGTGCGAGAGAATCAGCTCGGCGATACGGGCCTCGATATCCTCGACGATCTCCTTTCCGCCGTCGGTATTTCTATACGTATCGTTCAAGCTCTCCAGGTAACGCGAAAGCACCTGAAAGGCATCGGCCTCCATCGTGAAGGCAATCCCCGAAATACTGCATTTCTTAACCTCTTTCATCGCGATCGGTCTATTTGAGTTCGTTATTCGCTGCACCGCGAGTAGAACCGCCGCTCGTATCGGCAGAATTCACACTGCACGGTCCAGCATAGGAAACGCTTCCGGCGCTCGACGTTCGGGATTGCAAAGCCTGCTCGCAATAGACCCGAATATCGGCAGCGCTCGACGCCTCCGCCTCGCAGAAGTGTGCGACCAGCTTCCGGGCATCGATCGACGCAGCGGAAGAGGCTTCGAACACCGCTTTCTGCACCGCCCCCTGCAACAGAATCGACGATGCACTCGAAGCATCCGCTTCCAGACGGTCCGCATCGATCTGCGCCACGACTTTAGCGCTGCTCGAAGCGTCGATTTCACACGTTTCGACCTGTGCATCCACACGGATCCTGGCTGCGCTCGACGCTTCGATCTCCAGCATTCTGCCGGTAAAGAGTGTCTTGGCCACGATCTTCGCAGCGGAGGAAGCCTCCAATTTGCGGATATTTCCGTTGTAAGGTACGCGCACCAGGATCTGCTCCGAAGGCACTGCATGAATGCGAGGAGCGACCGTAATCTTCAACTCGCCACCATCGATCCCGACCCGCACGTACTCGATCAGGTTATCATCCGCACAGATTTCGATATCGCCGGGCTCGTCGGTAAGCAGGACCTTCACTCCGCGCGAAGCATCGATGGTATGAAAGTTTCCGACCGCCACGGTGCGGGTTATCAGATTTCCGCTTCCCTTGATCCGGGTTTGACCGAAGATACTGCCTCCGCACGCTGTCGTACCGAACAGAACGGCCATCATTGCCAACAGGGCCATCATCAATTTTTTCATCGTTTTCAGTTTTTTAATTAATCAATCGGTTATGCCGGGTCGTTTTCCCGGTGGCGAATCATTTGAATTTGTCCTACCAGTTCCTCCCACGCTTCATCCAGCGAAGCCAGGTACTCCCGGCCCTTGTCTGTGAGCGAATAGTACTTGCGGGGCGGTCCCTGCGGGGACTCTTCCCACCGGTAAGTGAGCAGGCCCGCATTCTTCTGCCGCGTCAGAATCGGATACAGCGTCCCTTCGACCACGATCATCTCCGCCTCCTTGAGTTCGGCGATGATCTTCGGGGCATAAGAATCCCCCTGCGAGAGGATCGCCAGGATACAGTAATCCAGAATACCCTTGCGCATCTGCGCCTTTACGTTATCCTCAACCATATCATCGTTGTTTATACATCGAATTTCTTATTTCATATTTCAATAACCGGGTCCGGTCCGCATATCGGAAATACGCAAACCTCTCCCCGGGCAGTCCCGGGCCGGACTCAGCCTACCGGGAATTCCCTTCGAGCCGTTTGGGACCTTTGGGCACGACGATCCACAACAGGATATAGACCCAAATCGACAAACCGCCGACCAGCACCAGGAGCAGCGTCGCCAGCCGCACCTTTCCCGACGGAAGTCCCAAATAATCGGCTACTCCGGCGCACACACCGGCAATGACTACATCGTCCGACGAACGGTACAATCTCGCATGATTTCTTTCTGCTTTCATAGATTTCCATTTTTAGAAGCTGTTTGAATTTTATTCGAGATTATTCGAAAGCCGTTTTCGAGTAGATTCTTTTTGGGTAGTTGCCGTAAATTGCGGGCTATTTTCAAAACCAGCTAAAAAAGAAGATACCGAAAAGAGGCTCAAAGAAGCCGAAACACTTTCTCACAGCGAATGTTCAACTCATTTATAAAATTCAAAACATATTTTTAGATTTCGAAGAGATACAATTCAAAGGTTCCGACGGGATCACGATCCACAGGATGATGTAAACCCACAGCGACAGACCGCCGAAAAGAATCAGGAACAGCGTGATAAGGCGCAGGATCGTCGAGTCGATCCCGAAGAACTCAGCGATTCCGCCGCACACGCCTGCGATCGAACGATTCGTCCGCGAACGGTACAAGTGCCGGGAATTGACGCACGAGGCACTCTCCGCATCCACGGACGCCTCGTCCCGCTTCTCCCCGGTCGGCAGCTCGCCGAACTCCGATGGATCGCCCATTTGAGCCATTGCACCCTGCACCATCTGAAGGGTAACGACCATCATCGGCGATGAAATCCTGGACCGGAAAATCTCGGCCAGACGGGCCTCCACGTCGTTGAGAATTTCCGGATCACCGGCCGGCAACCGCCGACGGATCGCATCCAGGTACTCCTTCAACCGACGGTAAGCATCCTTGTCGAAAGTAAATGCCTGGGAAGCCAAATTTACGCTAATAGTCTCTTTCATGGTCAATATCTATCATTAATAAATGAGTTGTATATTCTTTACAGTTCTATCACACCACAAATATAATGTAAAAGTAATTACCATGCAATACATAGTACTATTTTTTCAACAAAAAATTTCGTTTACCAATAATTTCACCTCTATAAATATAAAAAAAGCGCCAGAGGTAAACCGGACGCTTTAACATAAGATAGAAAGACTAAATATATAATATTTCCACGAAACTAATAAATGCCTCTTTCCTTTAATATCATCCCCCAACCACTTCCATCCTTATATTTAAATAATATAATTTGGGTAAGAGCATTCCCTTTACCAACTTCTATTGTACCATCAGAAAACACATAAAGATAAGACTTAGAAAATCGCTTCCTATAAATCTTTTTACCCGTATTATTATCCACAACAACTACTTTGACTCCATTGGTAAAATAATCACCAAGTTCTGCTGCCTTAAATTTAACAATCACATCTAAATAATTGTTCTGTTCTATTGCCGCCAATGAAACATTTCGATATAAAGTAATTCCCCCTATTGGCTTAACACTCTCGCCTTCACTTTGCGCAAAAGTGGAAACGGTTGAAAAAATAAACAAGAATACAACGAATACTTTTTTCATGATATCAAAAAACAATTAGATAAAGAACAAAACACAATCATTAGACCTCATTTCCATTAAAAATCATCAATATAAAAAAAGTGGACAATTCGAGAGAATTGTCCACTTTAGTAGCGGGAGGAGGACTCGAACCTCCGACCTTCGGGTTATGAGCCCGACGAGCTGCCAACTGCTCCATCCCGCGATATATCGTTTATTCGATGCGAATATTCCGCTTTTGTGACTGCAAAGATAAAACAAAAAAATGGTTCTGCCAAATATTTCGACGATAAACCCAAAAACAAATACCGATTAAGCAGGCCTTCAAGCCGATGAATCACTCCTCGCGCTTGCAGCCGGCACCAATCAATTCCTCCTGAAAGCTCGCATACTCCTCCGGAGTTACGAATTTGTCGGCACTGATCGTCAATTGTCCGACCGGAGTATCGATCCGAATCCGAACATCATCGCTCGTAACGATCTTCAGGTTCTTTATCTCGACATTCAACCGTCGGGTCTCTCGACCACGGACCACGGAGAGGTGCAATACTCCCTCCTCGATCTCGATCGCTCCATTCTGAATAGACCATCGATCCTGATCGCGCATCTTCCGAAACACAGGATAGACCAGTACCGCAACAGACAACAAAAGAAAATAGCCGAATATCAGTTTCCAATGGAGCGAGGTAAATGGCAATTGCTCCGCAAAAAAGATTTTCAACAGCAAAAAGAACAGAAGCATTGCGACTCCCATTCCCAAAAGAAGCCGACGAAAACGCGTCCGTCTCGTATCGTCATAACCGTATTTACTCATGGCTCGATTTGTTAAATGCCGGATAGAAACTATCCGACTTCATCCTCTACGAACCAAATATACGAAAAATTAGCGAATATACTTCCCCGACCCCAGAAAAATTCCGCAATACGGCTCTACAACGATGTTCTGCCACAACAGCGCCCTCTCATAGAAACCCTACTTCATACGCCTCTCACCGCTCCATACGGACATACCATCGGAAGCGGACGAACGTCAGACGCCCTTGTCGGGCACAGCCGCCACTGTCTTCGACACTAAAGCAGCCGCCACGACCTCAGCTAGATCCAGCACCTCCCGGCCGTCAGCTCCGCGTGCGATAGCTTTTTTACAAAGTGGACAAGCCGTTACGATCGTCCCCGCTCCCGTAGCGCTCAGCTCCTTCGCCACGGAACGCGCCAAGCGAAGCTGCTGCGCGTCCGAAATCGCCGTATTGGCCACCGAAGAGCCGCAGCAGAGGGCGTGTTCCCGCGTCTGGGCCGGTTCGAGCAGCACGCCCACCGCTTCGATCACCTCGCGCGGCTGGTCGTAAATACGGCTCCCGCGTCCCAGTTCGCAGGGGTCGTGGTAAGTGAATGTCTGCGCCCCTCGGCGAAGCTGCAGGCGGCCGTCCCGGATCAATCGCAGCATATACTCGGAATGGTGCAGCACTTCGATTCCTTCGAGATGATACTCCTCCCGGAATACCTTCAGGCAGATCGGGCACGAAGTGACGAGCGTCGTAATCCGGTGCTTGCGGAAAAGCGCAATGTTGTAATCCATCATCTTGCGGGCCGAATCGGTTTCACCGGAGAGCTTCAGAGGCCGGCCGCAGCAAACGCCGCCCTCCTTGTCCGCCCACCAGACCTCTTCGCCCGAAGCCTTGAAAATCCGCTCCATCGCCAACAGGATACGGGGCGTCAGCAGGGTCATACACCCGGCGAAATAACCCACGCGGCCCTCGCCGGCCGAACGGTCCACCCCCTGAAAATACTCGTAGCGCTTCTCATCGGGCGTATTGCGCATCGTGTCGCGGGAATTCAGACGCAGCGTATTGAGTTCGATCCCCACCGGACAGCGCTGTTCGCAACGGCCGCACATCAGGCAGTTGTTCGCCACCGACTGACGCAGGTGGTTATACCGCCGGTCACGCAGGAAATAGACCGACTGCACGTCGTCGATCCCCAATTCGCTCTGCAACTGACAGGGGTCGATGCAGATGCCGCAACGCGAGCAGGCATCGGTCTGGAAACGATCGAACGATCCCTCCTTCTCGGTCGAATGCAGCTTGTAGCGGCGCAGAAAAATCAGGGGAATTTCGGTGAAGATATGCATATAACGCGAGAAAGGCAGCGCTACGAAGAACAGCCCCAGACAGATCGAATAGGCCCACCACAACGGCTCGTACAGCGTCTGCAGGACGATCGGATTGACATGATGCGCCATCCACTCGCCGATCGTACCCGTGAGAAATCCCCCGCCGCCGTGCAGAGCGCAGGTGATGCTTTCGGCCAGCAGGCGGGCCGGGAAGATCAGCCACAGCACCGACAGGGCGATTCGGTCGCCCAGTACGTGCCTGGTCGTGCGGCGCATGCCCATCGCCTGCGAATAGATACGCTTGCCGAAAGCCAACGTCACGCCCGAAAGCACGAACAGCAGCAGCAGATCCATCAGGAAATCGAAGACCGGCTTGTGCGGCAGTTCCGTGGCGAAATATTTGAAAAAGACATGCCCATGCAACGGAACGTACCGGAACCCCAGGTAGGCGACCGTTTCGATCCATCCGACAACGATCAGCAGGAACCATCCGAAGGCCAGGCTCATGTGCATATAGCCCAGCAAGGGATTGACCTTGAAGATGCGGCGGTGCAGCAGCGATTCGCGCACCACTTCCCAGACCGCCAATGGCGTCTGCCGCGAAGGAATGCCCTTGACGATCCGCATGCGGTCGGCAGCCGAAAGACCGAAGATCCAGGAACCGTATTTGACGATCAGAACGACGAACATCGTCACGACGCCCACGATGAACGGAATAGAGAATGTCGCGTAAAAATTCATCGTCAGAAATCCCCCAGTTTACGTTTGATGAGCATCACCACAGCCCGCGTATTGATTCCACGAGGACACACCAGGCGGCATTTGCCGCACAACATGCATTTGTTCATCTGTTCATAGACGCCCTGATATTCGCCCCGGCGCACGAGCGTATGGAGTTTGCGGAAATTGAAATCCGTAAGGTTGCCGGCCGTACAGGTCGCCGTACAGCCGCCGCAGCCGATGCAGGTCTGCAATTCGGGCATCTCGCGCAGGATCTCGTCGCTCTTGCGCAGGTTGTTGCTGTCGATGTCGATCACGCGCGGCTTGTTGATCGCATATCCCCAGTTGATCGCTGCCATGACTATACCCTCCCCAGATAAGCCGTCAGGGCTTCCGCCGCCGCATCGGCCTCGTTCAATGTTTCTCCGATATTCTTCGGCGCGGTGACCGTACCGGCGTAAAAGATCCCGTCCACACCGCTGCGGGCGCTGTTCAAGAAGAGGTCCTGCGGTTCCATGAAGCCGCTGGGCGCCTGCCTCAACCCGGCCGAAGCCGCGAAATCGGCGTTCGAATCGTTCGCCCGCATCCCGACGAGCAGCACCAGCATATCGACGCTCATCCGCAAAGGACGCCCCGTCAGGGTATCTTCGGCCTTGATCTGCAACCGGCCATCGTAGGTCGGACTCGCTTCCGAAATACGTCCGCGCACGAAATGAATATTATAATTCTGTTGAGCCTCGCGGTACATCTCTTCGTAACCGGGCCCGAACATACGAATATCCATATAGAAATTAAAGACGTCGGCATCCGGAAACAGCCGCTTGAGTTCCATGGCCTGTTTGACGCCCGTGATGCAGCAAACACGCGAACAGTGCGCCTGGCACACCTTCTCGTCGCGCGATCCCACGCAGTGCAGCAGGGCGATCCGACGCGGACGGCGACCGCTGGAGGTAGTCACATTCCCTTCGTTGAGCATCCGCTCGATGTCGGCCGAAGTGAAAACATTGTCATAAACCCCGTAGCCGTATTCCTCCTTGAGCCGGGCGTCGAAAAGCGTGAAGCCGGAGCAAACGACCACCGAGCCGCACTCCAGGGTACGACCGTCGGCCAACGTCACGCTGCCGGGGGTGATCGACACCGCTTCGGCGGAAGTCATCACTTCGACATCGCGTGCAGCCAGTCGGCGGCGCAACTCGGAAAGCACCTCGGACGCAGGCGTCAGCGACGGGAACAGATGATACCAGCCCCGGAGCTTGCCGCCCAGATCGGACTCTTTCTCGACGATCGTCGGACGGATGCCGCGATCCGCAAGCCGCAGTGCGGTCTGAATACCGGCGACACCGCCGCCTACGATGATAACCTCTCTTTTCATTGTGCCTTGATATTATAGATCATGTCCTGAACACCGCAATTGACGGCCGAAGGAGCCGGTTTCCCGATAAATTTTCCGTGGCGCCCCAGGTATTTGGCCGCAGGATCGTAGTCGATGCCCATTTTTTCGAGCAGCGGCTCCACATCCACCTGATGCATCTGCATACCCAGTTCCCAGGGATCGTACCCCAGCACCAGACCGGCCATCTCCTCGTACGTCAGCACCGGAATACCTCGTCCGTCCTGACCGTAGGTGACGCCCTCCATCTCGGCGATCGTATATTGCCATTTGTCGAGGAACATGGCGCAGCCCGGGCAGTTGGCCACAATGAAATCGGGCTTGTAGGGAGCCATGCTCTCGAGTTTCTTGTGCGAATTGGCGACCGAATAGCCCCGGTTGGCCTGCACCAGGTAGTTGCGGAATCCGAAGCCGCAGCAATGGCGCCGCTCGGGATAATCGACGCACTGGCCGCCCCACGCATCGATCATACCGGCGAGCACATAAGGAAATTCCGAACCGCCGATACCCGCCTTGGGGAAAATCTTGGCGTAGTGGCAGCCGATATGTTCGACCACCCGCAGCGGCTCTCCGGTGGCAGCATTGACCAGCCGGTATTTCGCCTTGCGGGCGATCTCCTCGCGCAAGTGGAAAACGATGTCCGAAGTGTGGGCCAGGCTTTTCGGCTTGCGGAACTCGCGGCCGGTAGCCTTATAAAGGTATTCGCGCGTCTGTTCCTCCTTCTCGGGAAACTCCTCCCAGGTAGCCAGTATCTCGGTATAGATGCCGAACGAAGTGATGCACGAAGAGATGAAATTCTCATACCCCGCATCGGTCATCAGCGCGAACTGCCGGGCCACGACTGTCATGATCGTATCCAGCGGCACGATGTCCGAATGGTAACCGATGCCCGTACACGAGGTGTGCAGCGGATCGTCGAAGACATCGCGTCCCAGATCCTTCTGCAACATATTCAAGAACGCCTTCTCGCTGCCCGGAAAAAAGTTCTGACGGATGCAGCTGCGCACATAGTAATATTTGTCGTCGGCGATCTCCTTCTGGTAATCGCTCCAGCTCGACCGTTTCATACGCTAATAATGTTCGTTGGAATTTTTGGTGTAGGTATCCATCATGTACTCGTCGTCCGCACCGTCGTATCCCATCTCGCGGGCCTTGCGATCGGAATGCCGCTCGATCGTGTCGAAGAACTCCTTGCCGCCCGTGACGTCGAATATCCGGTGGAGCTCCTCCATGGACCGGTCGTCCAGCTTGCGCAGCGCCCCGGCTCCGGGACGGTTGTAAGCGGCGGAAAACTGTCCGTAAATCTCCTCGTCGTTCTCGTAGATCCACTCCCAGACCGTACCCTGCTCGGGATGCAGCTCGGGCTTCACCAGTTTCGGGGTCACACAGTAACCCGTACGGAGGATATTCTCCCCGATCGTGCGCTTGAGGGCCAGTTGCTGCCGCCCCTTCTCGCTCTCGACGAAGAAACCGAGCTTTTGGGAAAGCGTCCGCAGCGCCTGGATGACATAAGCGGGAGTATTGCCTCGGGGACAGCGGGGCCGGCACGACATACACTCGCCGCAATACCAGATCACGTCGCTGCGCATAAGCTCCTCGATCGCATCGTCGTCCTGCGTCTGCACGATATTGACGATCTGACGGGGATCGTAATTGTAAAACTCCGCCGCCGGGCAGACACCCGTACACACCCCGCAATTCATGCACGAATGAAGCCCCTCCCTCATCCGCACATCTTCCATCAGCATATCGAAATACTTACCCATACAAAAAAGATAACTTCGCAGCAGCAAAGTTATCCATTCCCCAGGTACCGTACAGTAGTAGAAATACCTATTTTCGCCGTCTGTAATGTTCGAACGCAAAGGGGTAAGGAAACTCCTTCCCCGAAGCAAACGACTCGCTGTCAATAATTTCCCATTCCCGTTCATCCCACCTCGGAAAACAGGTGTCGCCCTGGTAGGCATGGAACACCCGCGTCAGGTAGAACTCGTCGCACAGGGGCAGCGCCTGGGCATAGATCTGCGCCCCTCCGATGACGAAGACCTTCTCTTCCGGGCGGAAAAGCGCCAGCGCCTCGTCGAGCGAATGCACCACGTCGCACCCTTCGATCGAAATATTCTGTCGCGTGACGACCACGTTGCGCCGACCCGGCAGCGGACGTCCCAACGACTCATAGGTTTTGCGGCCCATCACCACCGGATGTCCCGTAGTGACGGCCTTGAAATGCTTCAAATCTTCGGAAATATGCCACAAAAGGCGATTGTCACCGCCGATCACTCCGTTTTCGGCCACTGCGACGATAATGGCAATCATGTCTAATCAATCGTTTTTTCTTTTTAATATCAGTTCGAAGCCGGATACGGATGGCAGGATCCGCTGTTTCGCATCCAGCAAGGTCAGCGTATCACCCCCTTCTTTCAACAGGTTGATCGTTTCGTCCCCCTCTTCGGTCACGAGCTGCCAGACGGTCGCATCCGCATTTTCAGGAATTCCCCGTAACGTATATCTGCGGCCTCGCCTCACGGACACCTCTCTCCGGCGGGCATCGGCTTCCGAATAAAACCGCTCGAGTGTGAACGTACCGTCGCCGCTGTGTTCCCGGCTTTCGATCGTAAGTCTGACGCATGTTATTCCGTCGCCGGAAGCCTCCGGAATAGTTCCTTCATATACCAGCACCTGCCAGCCGCCCAATCCCTCCGGGTCCATCGAGGTTCGAGGAACTTCCGTTTCGACCTTACCGCCTCTGTCCGCATGCGAACACGACGCCGACAAAATCAGCACTGCGGCCGACAGCATATACAGAATTACCCGCATAGCTAAAACGACATCGGAGCCTTGATCGCCGGCCAGGGATCGTAATTCTCCAACGTGAAATCCTCGTAACGGAAATCGAAAACCGACCGCACCGCCGGATTCAGCCGCAGGGTCGGCAACGGCCGAGGCGTGCGGGACAGCTGCTCGGCAACCTGGTCGGCATGGTTCAGATAAAGGTGCGCATCGCCCAGCGTATGAACGAAATCGCCCGGACGCAATCCGCACTCCTGCGCGATCATCATCGTCAGCACCGCGTACGAAGCGATGTTGAACGGTACGCCCAAAAACGTATCGGCGCTCCGCTGGTAAAGCTGACACGAAAGGCGCCCTCCGGCCACGTAAAACTGAAACAGCACATGGCAGGGCGGCAGCGCCATATCGTCCACCTCGGCCACGTTCCACGCCGATACCAGCATCCGCCGCGAATCGGGGCTGTGTTTGATCTGGTCGATCACCTGCCGAATCTGGTCGATGCACCCTCCGTCGGGACGGGGCCAACTGCGCCATTGATAGCCGTACACGTGGTTCAAATCGCCCGGACGGTAACCGTCGATCGACGAAGGCTCTTCCCGCCGCACGGCATCGAGAAAGGCCTCCCGCTCCAGCGGCAAAACCCCGTGACGGACACAAAGCTCGTTGTAATAGCGATAAGCGTCGTTATCCCAGATATGGACCCCGTGATCCAGCAGGTATTTTATATTGGTGTCGCCCTGCAAAAACCAGAGCAGTTCGTAAATCACCCCTTTCAGGAAAACTTTCTTGGTGGTAAGCAGCGGAAATCCTACCTCCAGATCGAAACGCATCTGGTAGCCGAAGATGCTGCGCGTACCGGTTCCGGTACGGTCGCTCTTCACAATGCCGTCCTGTCGGATCTTACGAAGCAAATCGAGATACTGTTGCATGGTCGAATCAATATTTTTTCAACGAAGCGTTGCCCTCGGGGTCGATGACCGCATAAACCGGATCGGAGTGCCACTCCCCGAGGCACAGCACCCGCAAATTTCCTTCGGAATAGTCGCGCGGCTGGTGCATATGGCCGAAGATGAAATAATCGGGGCGTTCGGCACCGGCATATTCGCGGGCATATTCGATGAGCGGGTCGGTAATATGGTCTCCCATTTCGCTCGCCAGATGACTTTTGCGGGACTTGCCGCTCCACCACTGCCCGAAACGCATCGCCCAGTCGGGATGCACGAGCCATGAAAAAAGGAAACGGATCGTTTTGGAACGGAACACGGCATTCATAAAGCGCAGCACAGGAAGATGATCGATCTTCATATTGTCGCCGTGCGCCAGGAAAACCCGTTTGCCGGCAAGCTCCATGATCCTGGGCGAAGTATAGACCTCCACTCCGCACTCCGCTTCGAAATAGTCACGAACCCACATGTCGTGATTACCCGTCATGAAAACCACCCGAATCCCCCGGTCGGTCAATTCGCACAACTTTCCCAATACGCGCACAAACCCTTTGGGAACGACCCGTTTGTATTCGAACCAGAAATCGAAAAGGTCGCCCAGAATAAAGACCGCATCGGCATCGCGGGAAACTTCGTCGAGCCACGCCACGAAACGTTTCTCGACCGCACGGGCCGCAGCCGGCCCTCCCGCGCCCAAATGAATGTCCGATGCGAAGTAATACATAGCCTATTCGAATTGCGCTTCGAGCGCCCGTTGCAACCCCGTACCGTAAAGATCGCGGGCCACTACGATACCCTCACGATCGATCAAAAAGTTAGCAGGCAGTTTCTGCACGTTGTAAAGCCCCAGTGCGGGAGAATTTCGTCCCCGGAAATCGCAAACCGAAATCCAGGGAAGCTGCTGCTCCTGCACGGCGTTGATCCAGATATCTTTCGAAACATCCACACCGATCTGGTAAATTTCGAATCCCCGGTCGGCATATTCGGCATAAACCTCCTTCAATTCGGCGTTGATGGCGTTGCTGTTTCCCAATTCGGCCGACCAGAAATCCACCAGCACGACCTTTCCCTGCAACGAACTCAAACGCACTTTACGGCCGAACATATCGGGCAACTCGACATCGGGAAAATTCGTTTCGGCGATATTCGACATCAGATTTTGCCGCGCATCCATGCGGGCGATCTCACTGGCCAGCAACGGCAGGTAGGAAGACTCCGGATAACGCTCCTCGATGGCTTCCGCCACCATGCGGTAGTAAATCACATCTCCGTCGAGGTTGAAAAGGTAAGTTTCGCCCGGAAGCCGCTGGTACAAGGCATATACCCCGGCCAGGGAAGACTTATGCTCGACGATGAACTTGATCTGTTCGTGTTTGATCCGGCGGTATTCGGCCCAATATTCAGACTCGATCCGTCGAATCTCCTCGTCGGTCATCCTGTAAGTTTCCGGCGAAGAACTCAACGCATCGAGCCGCTGCATCCCGGCCACAAACGGCTGATAAAATCGGCGCAGCAACTCCGACTCCTCAGACCCTTCGACCGTATAGTTGTGCACCACACGTCCGACCGAGCTGACCGTCAAGCGATCTCCGCCCTGCAGGAACAGGGGAATCTTATCGCCGTTGCAGACCAGGTTGTAAAGCGCCGGAGTACGGTCCACATCGCACAATTCCAATTTGTAATTCCCGGTTTCATCCAGTTGCGCCGAATCGATGAGCGTCTGCGCCAACGGAGTAACCTGCTCGAGATAGATCATCCGGCAATCCGAACCGACTATACGACCCGAAATCTTAACCGTAGAAGAGTGACAGGAAACCGCCAGGAGCGCCCCTGCCAGAAAAACGATCGAAATAAAAAATCTGCTGCGCATGTTGCGAGAAAATGGTTTATCAAAAAACGGAACCCTATTTCGAGGTATTGTGCCGTGCGCCCCCGTTCTTGCCGTTGAAATTGCGCGACTGATGCTGATTCCGATTCTTCTGTTGCCGTTGCTGCGCTCCCTTCTGACCTTTCTGACCTTTTTGCGGATGCGCCATAAAGGGCTGTTTATAATCGCTTCGGATATTATTGAGAGCCACTTCGTCGATTTGGATCGCATTTCCGGACATTTTTTTTATGTCTTTTATGATAACCTCGTTATTCGGATGTTCCTGATTGTACTCGTAGCTCTTGGTGCGCATGTAACGCGCCAGGTTATCGACGGTCCGCGAGACTACCTGGGGATTCTTCTCATCGGCCAGACGCCGGATCATCCGTTCGACATATTTGCCGTAATGCTTGTACTCGATATGTCCCGACGAATAGGGCATACGCCGGGGCACCGTGGTAAGTTCCTGGCGCGAAGGCTGCGGATAGGGGGAGTCCACATCCAGTTGAAAGTCGGACATGATGAACAGGTGATCCCACAACTTATGGGTGAAGTCGGCCGTATCCCGCAGCAGGGGATTCAGGTTTCCCATAACGGCGATGACCGCACGGGCCTGCCGGTTGCGCTCGCGGCGGTCTTCGATCTGCATCAGCGAATCGACCATTTCGTGAATATGGCGGCCGTATTCGGGCAAAAAAAGCTTCCGTCTTTTATAATTATAATTTTTTTGCATAATTTTTGCGGGAGTTCGGTGGCATTGTTATTGCGAACCGTTCCAATAACATTCTGAAAAGATTTCGCGGATATAAATTTCAAAGCGATCGTAAATTCACCTTTGAAATCAACTTTATCTACAAAGTTGGATTCCTGCGAATAATATATTAACTTCGTCACAAAAGTACGTAAAAAAATCACAAAAGCAAGGTATGGCAAAAGTTTTAATCCTGGATCAATCGAAAAGCATACGCAACACGCTGCGAGAACGGCTGGAGTTTGAAGGAATAGCGGCGGAAAGCGCTGAAAATGAAGCGGCGGCATCCGTATTATGCGAACGTATCCCTTTCGATCTGATCATTTCGGATCATGAAACGAGGCTTCCCGAGAGCGACGTACCTTTCATCGTACTTTCCTCTGAAGCGACGGTCGATTCGGCTATCAAGGCACTCCGGAACGGAGCGCAGGACTACCTCACCAAACCGATCGACATAAACCGCCTGATGCAGTCGATCCGGCAAACACTCGAACAGGCAGCCGAAGCGCCGCGCACGGCGGCAAAAGCCAAAGCGAAACGCAGCTCGGCAGGTCACACGGAAGAGATCATAGGCACTTCCGAGCAAATGCAACACGTCCGGCGTCTGATCGACAAGGTCGCACCGTGCGACGCCCGCGTTCTGATCACGGGCGAGAACGGCACGGGCAAGGAACTCGTCGCCCGCTGGCTCCACGCCAAAAGCAACCGGGCCGGAGCGCCGTTCGTTGAGGTCAACTGCGCGGCCATTCCCTCCGAACTGATCGAAAGCGAACTGTTCGGCCACGAGCGGGGAGCCTTCACCTCGGCCATCAAACAGCGCAAGGGCAAATTCGAACAGGCGAGCGGCGGAACGCTCTTCATGGACGAGATCGGCGACATGTCGCTGGCGGCGCAGGCAAAGGTGCTGCGGGCCCTGCAAGAGCGCAAGATCAGCCGCGTAGGCAGCGACAAAGACGTCGATGTCGATGTGCGGATCATCGCGGCGACGAACAAGAACCTGCGAGAAGAGATTAAAAAAGGAAATTTCCGCGAAGACCTTTTCCATCGTATCGGCGTTATCCTGATCAAAGTACCGCCCCTGCGCGAACACTCGGAGGATATTCCCCTGCTGGTCGATCACTTCATCGATATGATCTGCGAAGAATACGACATGCCGCGAAAACCGATGGATAAAAAAGCGGTCGAAATGCTCCGGCAAATGCCGTGGACGGGCAACATCCGCGAACTGCGCAACGTCATCGAGCGGCTCGTGGTCCTGAGCGGCACCAAAATCACACCGAACGACGTAGAACTCTACTGTTAAACATTTCAGAGCAACTCGAGAATCTCACCGGGGCGGTCCACTACGTGGTCTGCCCCGTGTTCATACAACTCCGCCCGGTCGCGGAAGCCCCAAGTCACACCGACCGACCGGACACCGGCTGCCCGGGCCGTATCCATATCGACGCCCGAATCCCCGGCGTACAGTACCGCTCCGGATTCCGCATCCGTATCGGCGAGAATCTCCCGCACCACCTGCGGATCGGG
>OHGX01000214.1_pt1 | contig 46451 bp, 40 predicted proteins | sample 1567841 | NCBI WGS metagenome assembly OHGX01 (sample SAMEA3879587, study PRJEB24766) | human gut metagenome | biome: human-associated habitat; feature: feces | place: USA | collected 1985/1987 | reverse complement strand
CATCCGGACTGCAGAAGTTCCCCATGCCCTATGTACTGACCAACTGTCATAACTCCCTGTGTGCCGTAGGCGGCACCATCAACGAGGATGACCACATGTTTGGTCTGACCTGTGCGAAAAAATACGGCGGAGTCTATGTACCCCCTCATCAGGCAGTTATCCATCAGTTTGCCAGAGAGATGTTAGCCGGCGGTGGCAAGATGATCCTGGGTTCCGATTCCCATACCCGTTACGGTGCACTGGGTACCATGGCTATGGGCGAGGGTGGTCCCGAGCTGGTAAAACAGCTGTTGAACCAGACCTATGATATCAACATGCCCGGCGTGGTAGCCGTATACTTAAAGGGTGCTCCCGTGAAGGGGGTAGGTCCTCAGGACGTGGCACTGGCTATCATTGGCGCAGTATTCAAGAATGGCTATGTAAAAAATAAAGTAATGGAATTCGTAGGTCCCGGCGTGGCTTCCCTGAGTGCTGATTTCCGTATCGGCATTGACGTAATGACCACAGAGACCACCTGTCTGTCCTCCATCTGGAAGACCGATGACCGGATCCGTGAGTTCTATGAGATCCACGGACGTACCGAAGACTATAAGGAACTGAATCCCGGCCAGGTGGCATACTATGATGGATTGATCGAGGTGGATCTGGACAAGATCCGTCCTATGATCGCCATGCCGTTCCATCCCAGCAATACTTACACCATCGAAGAGCTGAATGCGAACCTGATGGATATTCTGGATGAGACGGAAAAGCGTGCGAAAGTAAGTCTGGACGGTGCGGTAGACTTCACTCTGAAAAATAAAGTAAAGAACGGCAAGTTCATTGTAGATCAGGGTATCATCGCAGGCTGTGCCGGCGGCGGATTCGAGAATATCTGTGCGGCTGCCGACATCCTGAAGGGCAGATACATCGGTGCGGATGAGTTTACTTTAAGCGTATATCCCGCATCCATGCCCGTATACATGGAGCTGATCCGCAACGGCTGTGCGGCTACCATCTTAGAGACCGGTGCAGTGATGAAGACTGCGTTCTGTGGTCCCTGCTTCGGTGCCGGTGACACACCTGCCAATAACGCATTCAGTATCCGTCACTCTACCAGAAATTTCCCGAACCGTGAAGGCTCCAAACTGCAGAACGGCCAGATCGCTTCCGTAGCTCTGATGGATGCCCGTTCCATCGCAGCCACCGCAGCCAACAAGGGTGTGCTGACTTCCGCAACGGACTTCGATGGAGATTTCGGAAAATACAAATATCATTTCGATAGCAATATTTACAAGAACCGTGTCTTCGATTCCCACGGTGTGGCAGATGAGAGCGTAGAGATCCAGTTCGGCCCCAATATCAAGGACTGGCCCGCTATGGGTGCCCTGCCTGAGAATCTGGTACTGCAGGTAGTATCCGAGATCCACGATCCCGTAACTACTACCGATGAGCTGATTCCATCCGGTGAGACCTCTTCCTACCGCTCCAATCCTCTGGGACTGGCAGAGTTCACTTTAAGCCGTAAGGATCCGCAGTATGTAGGGCGTGCCAAGGAGATCCAGAAGGCAGAGAAAGAGCGTATGAACGGCGGACATCCCTGTCAGGCAGTTCCGGTACTGAAGGATGTTATGGGTGAAGTAAAGAAACAGTGTCCCGATGCAAGTCGTGAGAACACCGGATTCGGTTCCACTATTTTCGCAGTGAAGCCCGGAGACGGCTCTGCCCGTGAGCAGGCTGCTTCCTGCCAGAAGGTATTAGGCGGCTGGGCAAATATTGCCAACGAGTATGCCACCAAGCGTTATCGTTCCAACCTGATCAACTGGGGCATGCTTCCTTTCCTGATCCAGCCCGGAGACCTGCCTTTCAAGAATCTGGATTACCTGTTCATTCCTGGTATTAAGAAAGCCGTGGAAGACAAGGCCGAGGAAATTAAGGCATATGTGGTAACAACAGGAGAAGGCATGAAGGAATTCACCCTGAAGCTGGGAGAGCTGACCGACGAAGAACGTCAGATCATCCTGAAGGGATGCCTGATCAACTATAACCGAGTGTAACTATTCAGAGACATGTGACGAACCATCGCAGATGCGTTTCGCGAAGAGAGGCTGAATAGTTACAATGAGAAGTAAGGAGAAAAAATATGGAATTTAACAAACCGGTATCCAACCCCATGATGGTGGGATCCATTGAATTATTAAAAGCAGAGGACACCCCGGAACACAGACAGATGTTCCTGGATGAACTGCAGAAAGCAAAGTTCCTGTCTCCGGTCGTGATCGATCCGGTGCCTGTGCCCGATGAAAACGGCCGGGTGACCATCGCAAGAGATGCCAAAGTACAGTTCCCGATGCTGTCCACCGAGGACGGTCGGAAGTTCTTCATGGCGTTCACTGACTGGACAGAGCTAAAAAGGTGGAGAGATGAGGAGAATCAGCAGACTTTCGCCATGAACTTTGACGATTATGCGGGAATGCTGCTGCGCAAAGATGCACAGGGCAATATCAGCCCGGCGCTGGGATTCGTGATCAATCCCTTCGGTGGCAACATCGTGGTGACCAGAGAAATGGTAGCCAGCATGATCGCAGCAAAGCTGAAAGCAGCCGGCAGACCGGTGCCTCCCGCACCCGGAACCCCTGGCGCTCCCACTCAGCCCAAACAGCAGTAAATTAACACTAAATAAAATGTCCATAGCGGACGATATAAGTAGTAGAGAGGTGACAAGGCCAGTCACTTCCTGCTACTTATTTTTTACAGTTTGATAATGACACCACGGATGGTAATCAGACAGAGGCATATTATATGTATTCTGTTTCTTTACCATCTTTTTTTAGTTTAACAGTTCAGCCATGCAATATCATATGTTCTGCGTGGATGCTGGCACACAAAGCAGAACATATGATATTGCATGAGCGGAGCGCCGCATGTATGAAATAAAAGATGAGCCGCTTAGCGGCGTCGACTGCGGAGCAGGCGCTTTTATGAATACATGCGGCGGTGAACTGTTAAACGTTACAGGAAGCGCGCCCTGTTGGTTCGTGGTGAGGTCGGGGAAAGGAGAAAATTACAGATTTGAGAATTGATTCCGCAAGCATAGGAATGGATTCCGCCAGAAGCTATCACGCTTCTAAGACAAGCGTCAGACGATTTGAGATAACGGATTATCAGGCAGGTCTGACAGATGTATCCACTAAGGGACAGAAGACACCGAATGGTGAGGATACCACACAGAACACGGAGGAACAGGAGAACACTGCAGAGAACACCACGATGACAGCCAAAGACTGGCAGAGTCGTTTGCTGGTATCTTCTGCCAGATGGGATATGCGAAGCAGTGCCAGTGAACAGACATTGTCTACCATCCGGGAATATACGGTGCGTTATATTTTTGATTTATTATTCCCGTCCAGGAACAGCACTTTGCGGGACTGGATGCAGGAAAACGGATGGAGCAGCGGTAATCAGACCGGAAACAGCTGGAATACAGGGAATAGCGTAAATAATACCCAGACGAATTCCGGCAGCACACAGGGAACCGCAACACCTGCGTCAGACGTGTTCAATCTGGTCACGTCCCGTGTGAAAATATTGAACTATGTGAGCGAGACCTGGAACATAGAACAGGAGGATACCAGTTTTTCCACCGTGGGAAGCGTACGGACCAAGGATGGCAGAGAGATCAATTTTAATGTAAATGTAAATATGAGCCGCAGATGCGAGGAATACTACAAAGAGCAACTCAATGTAGCAGAATTCACGCTCCATGATCCGCTGGTGATCAACCTGGATACTGATGTGGCAGAAGTGTCGGATCAGACCTTTTATTTTGATCTGGATGCCGATGGCAAGGAAGAAGAGATCTCCGTGCTGAATGGCAGCGGCTATCTGGCACTGGACAAGAACGGTGACGGCACTATCAACGACGGCAGTGAGCTGTTCGGCACCCGGAATGGGGATGGCTTTACAGATCTGGCGCAGTATGATGAGGATGGCAACGGCTGGATCGATGAGAACGATTCCATCTGGTCAAAATTAAAAATCTGGTGCAAGGATGAAAACGGCAACGACGTACTGTACAAACTTTCTGACAAGGGTGTCGGTGCTATCTGTCTGCAAAACGTTTCTACGGATTTTACCCTGCAGGGAGACCGTAAGGCTCAGGACGGCACTACCAATGCCAATGCGACCAATGCTGTGGTCCGCAAGACCGGTATTTTCTTATACGAAAACGGAAATGTGGGTACGGTACAGCACGTGGATATGGCTGCCTATGCCGCACAGGCATAGAATAAATATAACTATTCAGTTACTTCGCCCTATAAATAGCATCAAATGTTCTTACGAATGCAAACATTCGACGCTATTTACATGGCTCTGAATAGTTCCAAATAAATGCAAATTTCATATCGAAGACATTCTGAATAAAACCCATGAATCGGGCAAGACTATAGGATAAACCAGGGAAAGTGGTTGAAACGATTGTATAGCAGGCAGTTGACTCAGGGAACAGGAAGGATGCGGATAGGATATGAGAAGAAATAAAAAGAGCGGTATTAACAAAGAACGTATTATAATGTTAGCCTCTTCAGCCTTTGTACTGGCAGCATTGACCATGACAGGGGTCTATATGAAGGGGCAGAATGTGGAGTCCAGGGATGATGGTTATACCTTGGACTTCACTGCGCTTCCCAACAATGCGGATGACAAATTACAGGAGATCACGGAGAATAACGACGAACATCTTCTGAAGGAGGACGAGAACATCCCCGGACTGACGGCAAATAATACAGCGGGAAATGAGATCGCGGGAACTCCTGTCACCGAGGATGATCTGGACTATATGCCCCAGGAGGTAGGCTCCGGCAACGTAGAGATTCCGGGGCTGACGGATCAGGAGACCCTGCTGGAGGCCGCACAGAAAGAGCAGCAGAATTCCGATGCCGACCGACAAAAGGAAGAGACCGGGGGAAAGCAGACAGCAGGCGGGGATGTGGTCGTTGAGAAGACACTGCACTTTGCAGAAAGCGACGGATTACAGCAACCGGTGCAGAGTGATATTCTGATGCATTACTCTATGGACAAGAGCACTTATTTTGCTACACTGGATCAGTATAAATACAATCCCGCCACCATTTTTTCCGCGGAAGAAGGTACGGCAGTGACCGCCTGTGCGCAGGGAAAAGTGACTTCGATCTTCGAAAATGAGGAGATCGGCAAGGCGGTGACCCTGGATCTGGGTGACGGCTATGAGGCCACTTATGGACAGCTGACGGAGATCACAGTGAAAGAGAACTCCTATGTGAATCCCGGCGACACCATCGGCAGTGTGGCAGCGCCCACGAAATACTACAGCGCCGAAGGAAGCAACGTATACTTTGCTCTGACCCACAACGGGGAACCGGTGAACGGGGAGGCATTGTTCCGCTGATGTATATTGTAGGAGGCAGGATCCTGACCATGGCGGGCAGAGAGATCCCCGAAGGGATCCTGCAGATAAGAAACGGGAAAATTGCACAGGTAGGTGCCAGAGGTGAGGTGAAGTTACAGCCGGAAGAAGGAGAGCAGGTAGTGATCGCGAAAAATGCGCTGATCATGCCGGGCATCATTGAGGCACACTGCCATATGGGTATCATGGAAGAAAAAAAGAGCACGGAAGGGGATGACTGTAATGAGACAGTGGATCCCCTGACACCGACTCTGCGGGCTATCGATGGTATTAATCCCATGGATGCAGCCTTTGATGATGCGGTGCGGGCCGGAATTACTGCAGCCATGATCGGACCCGGAAGCTCTAATGTGGTGGGCGGCCAGTTTGCCATGGTAAAGACTAAGGGGCGCCGGATCGACGACCTGATCCTGAAATCACCGGCGGCCATGAAGGTGGCCTTTGGAGAGAACCCCAAGGTCAATTATTCCGGGCAGAACAAAAGTCCTGTCACTCGTATGGCCATCGCCGCCATGCTGCGCAGGGAACTCTGGGAGAGCAGAGAATATCTGCGGCAAAAGCAGGAAGCGGCGGAGAAGGGAGAGTATTTTGCACCGGATTTTGAAAAAGAGTGCTATCTTCCGGTACTGCGGGGAGACATCCCGTTAAAAGCCCATGTCCACCGGGTGGACGATATTTTCACAGCAATCCGCATTGCAAAAGAATTCGGTATAAAAATGACGATGGATCATTGCTCGGAAGGTCATCTGGTGGCGGAAGAACTGGCGAAGGAAGGATTTCCGGCCATTGTGGGACCGGATCTTACCAGCCGGAACAAGATCGAGGTGCAGAACATGTCTTTTAAGACCGCCGGAGTGCTGAACCGGGCCGGTGTGATGGTCGCCATCACCACGGATCATCCGGTGTCACAGATCCAGACACTGCCGTTGTGTGCCGGACTTGCGGTAAAAGCGGGACTTCCAATGGAGGAAGGTTTCCGGGCCATCACCATTTATCCTGCGAAAATCTGTGGCGTGGCAGACCGCATTGGCAGCCTGGAAGTGGGGAAAGATGCAGACATTGCCATTTTCGACGGAAATCCTATGGAAATTTTCACACGAACCCTTTATACTATTATCAACGGGGAGATCGTGTACTGTAATGTCCCCAGGGAATGACCGGAGGAATATTTTGAGATACAGCAGGAAAAGTGCAGGGATCCTGTCCCTGCTATTACTATTTAACAGTATAGGTATGAACGCCTGCGGGCAGGCAACGGCAGAGACAGGGCATGTAAGCATAAGTATGACCGGCATGGAAAACACACCGGTCATCAACTATACAGTGCCTACGCTGACACCCAATGTGCTGGTGGATCAGCAGGGGTATGCCGCGGTCGGTGAAAAACAGGCAGTGGTGAAGGGCAGACAGCCGGTAGAGACTTTCCGGCTGGTGGACCGGGAGACCGGAGAGACGGTCTATGAAGGCACGGTAAAGCAGACAGATTACAACGGGGAGCTGTCTCTGTACATCGGAACAGCGGATTTCACGGACTATACCGGGGAAGGTGAGTTCTATCTGGAGTGTGACAATGTGGGAAGATCCCTGACATTTTCTCTGAAAGAAGACCACTATCAGGAACTGTTGGAAGCGTTGTGCACGGATGTTCATGACAGATGTCAGGATCGCAGTATTACCGAGGATGAGATCATCACTTTGTTGGAGGCCTGTGAGTGGTATCCGCAGGTGCTTGCGGATGATAATGGCAATGATATCCCGGATCTGCTGGAATCTATTGCCGACTGGCTGGAAAAAACGGCCAACGACACAGAAAAGCCGGAACCGGAGAACATGTGTTACGTGGCGGTGATGGCAAAATTCAGTTATCTGTACCAGAAATATGATGTGCAATATGCCACACAATGTCTGCAGCATGCGTCGTCGGTGTACACCAAGCTGATGTCGACATCCGGCAGAGATGCGGAGAAATTCATGGCGCTGACGGAGCTTTACCGGGCGGCGGGACTCTACACTTACCGCAATCAGATCCTGGAGTATAAGGACTTTTTCGAGGACAATACCAGTTATCTGGAAGAAACGGCCTATCTGTATGGCTCCATGACGTATCTGGCCACCAGACAGCCGGTGGATGTGGACCTGTGCACTGTATTCATGGAAAGCATCCGGAATCGGGGCGAGGAGCTGGCCAAACGTTCCCATAACATGATCGATGCCGTAATGAATGTCAACAATGGAACCGAGGATCTTCTGAAGCGGGCAGAAGAATTGTCCTGTGCTAATTATGTGTTATACAGTTATCAGTACACGGAGATTTTAGAGGATTTTCTGCATTACCTGATGGGACGGAACCGGGATTCGGTGAGTTATTATCCCGAAGAGGGAGACGCTGCGGATTATCTGTTACTGATAGCCCAGCAGGTCTCCCTCGCGGATAGACATTAGAAAGATCAGATCAGTTCTTTGTTTTTGAAATAAGTTTCGGAGATAATATTCTGTACATAGGTGCCCATGCTCTTGCGAGTCTCCTTGTCCAGTTCCTTCGGATAAATAGGCTTACCGTATTCAATGACTACGGTGGCCTTTTTTATTTTCGGAAAATGATCTTCAAATACCGCAGCGGAATTCACAATAGTCATGGGGATAATGGGAACATTTGCTTTCTCTGCGATCTTGAAACTGCCCTCGTGGAAGGGAAGAAAAGTATCCTGGGTCTTGTTGCGGGTGCCCTCCGGGAAGATGCAGATGGAAATCCCGTTTTTGGCTTTCTCAATGGCCTGCAGAATGGTTTTCAGTCCTGCCTTGATGTCCTGGCGATCCAGAAAGAGACAGTGAAGATCTTTCATCCAGATGTTAAGCAGGGGCCATTTTAACATTTCTTTTTTCGCAATATAACCGGTAGGTCTGGGAACACGGACGTAGGTCAGCACCACATCGAAAAAGCTGCGATGATTGCCGACGTACAGCACAGCAGTGTCGGTGGGAATGTTCTCTTCCCCGATGGCAATGACTTTCGTGCCGGAAAGACGGATGACCCAGCGGAAGGCCCAGTTTACAATGGCCAGGGAACTGCGGTCCTTAAGACAGGGGTTAAATTTACCGATGATCCATTCCACCAGCATTAACGGCGTGGACAGGATCAGGAATAATACTACAAATAATACGACGAATATAAAACGGATCATAATAATACCAATGCCTTTCAGTAACCTGCAAACTTTCAGGTGCCTTGGCACCTTGTGCAGGCACAAATTTGCGTGTGAAAAATTAATTTTTCACACGAAACTCCTTCGGATTTTTTATTTAGCAATGAAAAGTACGCCTAACGTGCCGGGACCACAATGGCTGGAGACTACACCACCTGCTCTGGTTTCCAGAATCTCGTCAAAGATTCCCAGACTTTCCAGATAGGAACGAACCGCTTCCACAATCTCCCGGTCGCAGCCGGAGTGGGTGATGAAGACTCTGTCGGGAACGGCATTCTTCAGATCCTCTTCCATGTCTCTGGTGTAGGAGAGGATGACAGAACTTAATTTTCCACGGTATTTTTTGGAGGCATCCATGGCACCATCCACCACGACGATCCGGGGATGAAGCTTTAACATACCACCGGCCAGAGCCGCTACCGCGCTGCATCTGCCACCGCGGTGAAGGTAGGTCAGGGTATCTACGACGAAGCTGGCCCGGACTTTGGGACGGATGGCTTCGATGGCAGTAGTGATCTCTGTGGCTGTTTTCCCTTCAGAAGCCAGAATGGCAGCCTGTATTACCTGCAGACCGATGCCGGTGGACAGGTTTGCGGAGTTGATGATGGTGACTTTGTCGGAAGCTTCCAGTTCTTCTGCAGCAAGCCGCATAACGTTGCCGGAGGTGGACATGCTGTCGGAGATGGAGAAACAGATGATCTCCCGGCCTTCTTCCACAAAAGGCTGCATGACTTCCATGGCCTCGGTCAGAGAAGGAGCAGAGGTCTTGGGCGTGGTCTTGTTTTCATCGGACCACCGGAAAATTTCTTCCGGCGTAATATCCACGCCATCGCGGTATTCATCCTCGCCCAGCAGAATGTGCAGAGGCAGGATGGTAATGTCATACTTTTCCACTAATTCTTTTGACAGATCACAGGTACTGTCAGAGATGATCTTAACTGTCTGTGCCATAGAATCTACCTTCCTTTTTATTAGTAATTATTCCCCTTTGGCGATCTGCCTTGCGACATAGACACCGCTGGCGGATGCATGGGACAGGGAATGAGTCACACCGCTGCCGTCACCGATGATGTACAGGCCCTTGTGACAGCTTTCCAGATGTTCGTCCAGTTCCACTTCCATATTATAGAATTTGACTTCCACACCGTAGAGCAGGGTATCGTCATTGGCGGTACCGGGTGCGATCTTGTCCAGTGCGTAGATCATTTCGATGATACCGTCTAAGATACGCTTGGGCAGTACCAGGCTTAAATCACCGGGAGTTGCGGACAGGGTAGGCTCTACCATGCCCTCGGCAATACGCTTCGCATTACTGCGGCGTCCTCTCACCAGATCGCCGAAACGCTGTACGATAACACCGCCGCCCAGCATGTTGGAGAGACGGGCGATACTTTCACCGTAGCCGTTGCTGTCCTTGAAGGGCTCGGAGAAATGCTTCGCTACCAGCAGGGCAAAGTTGGTGTTCTCTGTCTGCTTGTCGGCTCCTTCGTAGCTGTGGCCGTTTACGGTGACGATGCCGTTGGTGTTCTCATTTACGACGATACCGTGGGGATTCATACAGAAGGTACGCACGGAATCCTCGAATTTTTCAGTGCGGTATACGATCTTGCTCTCATAGAGTTCATCGGTCAGATGAGAGAAGATGACTGCGGGCAGTTCCACCCGGACGCCGATATCCACGCGGTTGGACTTGGTGTTGATGTCCAGATCTTTACAGATCTGCTCCATCCATTTGCTGCCGCTGCGGCCTACGGAAATAATGCACTTGTCGCAGTCGTAAGAAGCGTTTTCGCAGCAGATACGGTAACCGTCACCAACGGTCTCCACCGTTTTCACCGGGGTATCGAAATAGAAAGTCACTTTATCCTTCAGTTCTGCGTACAGATTTTCCAGCACGATGAAGTTGATATCTGTACCCAGGTGACGTACGGAAGCGTCTAACAGGTTCAGCTTGTTCTGCATGCAGATCTTTTTGAAAGAGGTACCAGCAGTGGAATACAGCTTCGTGCCTTCACCGCCGAACTTCATGTTGATGTCATCCACATATTTCATCAGGTCGATGGCCTGACTCCTGCCGATATACTCGTAGAGAGTGCCACCGAAAGCGTTGGTGATATTGTATTTTCCATCGGAAAAAGCACCGGCACCACCGAAACCGCTCATGATGGAACAGCTCTTACAGTTGATGCAACTCTTGATCTTGTCACCGTCGATAGGACAGTGGCGCTTCTCCAGAGGGTGACCGGATTCGAAAACGGCAATTTTCAGGTCGGGATTCTGTTGCACCAGTTCATAAGCGGAGAAGATACCGCCGGGGCCGGCACCGATAATGATTACGTCATATTTCATAGGGATAAGTTTCCTTTCTCTTTGCTCTCTTGTAAGGATTTGCGGGATGTATCATCACTTTGAAAAACCAAAAACATTCAAAATATAGTATACCATATTTTTAGATAAAAAGGGGAATAGAAATATAGCAAAATATGTGATAAAATCATAAGTTATAGCGGTTCTTCTGCAGATGCGGATGAACGGTGCGGGAAGATAACGGGATTAGGAAGAGAATTACAGGAAATGAAATTATGGAAGCAACACAGAAGAAAAACAAATATGAAATAGATATGTGCAATGGCACGATTATGGACAAGCTGATCTCCTTTGCACTGCCCCTGATGGTGTCCAGCATTTTGCAGCTGCTGTTCAATGCAGTGGATATCATTGTGGTGGGACGGTTCACCGGAAGTCAGGCGCTGGCGGCTGTAGGTTCCACCACGGCATTGATCAATATGTTCGTCAATCTGTTTATCGGCGTTTCTCTGGGAGCCAATGTATTGTCCGCCAGATTCTATGCTGCCGGGAAAGAGCGGGAGATGAGCGAGACAGTACATACAGCTATGACCTTTGCATTGATCAGCGGTATTGTCATGGTATTCGTAGGGCTGTTCTGCACCCGGGGAGCGTTGGAACTGATGGATACCCCGGCGGATGTTATTGATCAGGCGGCATTATATATGAAAATTTATTTCTGCAGCATGCCCTTTTTCATGCTGTACAATTACGGAGCTGCAGTTCTGCGGGCGGTGGGAGACACGAAGCGTCCGCTGTTGTTCCTGATCATATCCGGAGCCATCAATGCGGTATTGAACCTGTTTCTGGTCATTGCTTTTTCCATGGGTGTGGCGGGGGTAGCCATTGCTACAGTGATCTCTCAGGTGATCTCCTGTGTGCTGGTATTATGGTGCCTGTTTACTACGGACAGCTGTTACCGGCTGCAGATTTCAAAGCTGGGAATAAAAGGGGAGTATCTGCTGCAGATCTTTCAGGTGGGGGTTCCGGCGGGGATCCAGAGCGTTGTCATCAATTTCTCCAATGTTCTGCTGCAGTCCTCGGTGAATTCCTTCGGCTCCATCGCCATGGCAGGCTATACGGCGGCCAATAATATCTTTGGATTCCTGTTCGTGTCGGTGAATTCCATTACCCAGGCGTGTATGAGCTTCACCAGTCAGAACTACGGTGCCGGGAAGAAAAAACGTATGGACAGGGTACTGATCGATTGTATGATCCTGTCGGTGATCGTAGCGGTAACGCTGGGCGGAAGCGCCAATCTCTTCGGTCCGCAGCTGCTTCACATTTACACAACGGATGCGGACGTTATTGCCTGTGGAACGGAGATTCTGCTGTATACGACGTTGACTTACTTTTTATGCGGCATCATGGATCTGATTCCGGGAGCCTTGCGGGGCATGGGACATTCGGCGGTACCTATGATATTGTCCATTATCGGTACGGTGGGAACGAGAATCTTCTGGATCTACGGAGTATTCCCAACGCACCGGTCGTTGATGGTACTGTTTTTATCTTATCCGGCCTCCTGGCTGGCAACGATCCTGCTGCAGGCGGTATGTTTCTATTTTGTCAGAAAGAAAGTACACAGCACCATGCCGCAGGAAGAACCGTTATAAGCGGTCGGTTTTCGGGAGTGAAAGTCCCGGGATGATCGAGCGTATGTAGGGATTATTTAGAAAATTGAGGGAAATTATGTTAGCAAAATTAAAGAAAAAATATATTGGAGACTGGGATTTTTACAAGAAGTATCTTTTACTGGCTATTCCCATGATCCTGCAGAATGCCATTACCAATCTGGTAAGCTTTCTGGATAACATCATGGTGGGACAGCTGGGAACAGAACAGATGTCCGGCGTTGCCATTGTGAATCAGCTGATCTTTGTATACAATCTGGCAATCTTCGGAGCTGTGTCAGCTGCCAGCATCTTTGGTGCCCAGTATTTCGGAAAGGGCAATCATAAGGGACATATGTATTCCTTTCGGTTTAAGCTGTATGCCACGCTGTTGGTGACAGGCGGAGCGATCATTCTGTTCCTGACGAAAGGTTCCGCACTGATCTCCCTGTATCTGACGGATACGGTGGGGAACGGGGCCACGGACTTGGCACTGCAGTACGGACTGGAATATCTGGCCATCATGATGGTGGGACTGATCCCTTTTGCGGTGAACCAGTCCTACGCGACAAATATAAAAGAGACCGGGCAGACCCTTATCCCGATGCTGGCCAGCTTTGTGGCGGTGGGTACTAATGCGATTCTGGACTATCTGATGATCTTCGGCATCGGTCCTTTCCCGGAGCTGGGAGTGCAGGGGGCGGCGCTGGCTACCGTTATTGCCCGTTACATTGAGGCACTGATCGTGGTGATCTGGGCACACATCCATCGGGGAAAAAACCGCTATCTGGAGGGAGCTTACACCGGCTTTGGTATTCCGCTTGCGGAATTGAAGGCGATCCTGATCAAGGGATTTCCGCTGATGATGAACGAGGTGATGTGGGCAGCGGGCATGACAACGGTGACCCAGTGTTATTCCGTCAGAGGTCTGGACGTGGTGGCGGGACTGAACATTGCCTCCACCATCACGAACCTGTTTAACATCGTCTACCTCCAACTGGGATCCTGCATCAGCATTGTGGTGGGACAGTATCTGGGGGGCGGGAAATTGGAGGATGCCAAGGATGCGGACAACAAGATGATCGTGTTCAGTGTCTTCTGCTGTGTGATTATGGCGGTGTTAATGTTTGTGGTGGGAGGATTTTTCCCAGGCATTTACAATACCACAGAGGAGATCAAGACACTGGCTACCAGTTTTATTGCGGTATCAGCCATCATCATGCCCTTCTGTGCCTTCAGCCATGCGTCGTATTTCACCCTGCGTTCCGGTGGTAAGACCGTGGTGACGTTCCTGTTTGATTCCGTATTTACCTGGGTGATCGTGGTGCCGGCGGCATATCTGCTGGCGCATTTCACCGGACTGGGCATCGTAGGCATTTATTTCCTGGTGCAGGGCACGGAACTGATCAAGGTGATCATTGGTTACATCATGGTGAAGAGTAATGTCTGGGTGGTCCAGATGGTATAAATTACTATTTGTGCCGTCAGCCGAAGGCTGCGGGATGGAGATTGGCATGAAAAATAGGAGAAGGGCGGGAAACTGACATGAAAATGAACATGGTTCAGAAAATTTTACTGATCGTAGGAGGCGCATTTGCGGGGATCGGTGCAGTGCTGACAATGATATTCGGAAGCATCGGCATGGTGTTCCGGCCCATGAGTGCATTTCTGGCATTGCCGCTGTTTTTCCTGATACTGGGCATTTGTTTTATTGCAGCAGTATTATTCGGGCAGCATAAAAAGTCACTCATCGTAAAAAACGGAATCAGATATGCCGCCAAGATCTACGGTTACGTGGAGAATACGGCGTATATGGTAAACGGCAGATTCCCGGTGAATGTGATCGTGCATTATTTTGACAAGAATCAGATCGAGCGGGAGGCAGTGATTCCCACCGCGTTTGAAAAGGGCGCTTCGACCTATCCCATCGGTATGACCATGGATATCTACGAATATCAGGGAAAATACGGCTGGGATCCGGATTCCGTCCGGGATGAGATTCTGTCGGGAGAGCAGGAACTGATGGACGATAAGCCCGTGGATCCTTCCAAGCTTCGCATGACCGCCGTGCAGTGTCCGAACTGCGGTGCTTCCTATCAGGCGGCAGCAGGATATACCGGACGCTGCCCGTATTGCGGAAGCTATCATAATGTAGAATAGCAGAATAGTTGAGCTGGGGTGGATCAGTGGATCGTTTCCTGCAAATACCGCAGCATCGTCTGTGACACCACGGAGTTGGTGGTCTTGGAGAAAGCCAGTCCCAGCGTACGGTGACAACTGGGAGATAAGGGTCTGGAGACCACACCCCGTGCGAAAGCTTTTAATACCAGTTCCTGAGAGATGGTGACACCGAGACCGTTCCGGACGAAGGACATGATCAGGGTATCGTCCCGGAAGCTGTAAGAGATCTTTGGGCGGACAGGGCATTTGGTCAGCAGATGCTGGATGTCGTTGTCACAGCCGGGGGTCTCGATGATCAGAGGATATTCGAACAGTTCCGGCAGGGTGACGCTGTTTTTGGCAGCCAGCGGATGTCCCTCGGGGAAAACAGCGCACAGCGGATCATTCAACAGTGGATAAAAGGTCAGATCATCCGCCACGATGGAGGATAAAAATCCACAATCCACCTGCCCGTGAATGATCCAGTCCCGGATCTCATCATAATTGCCGTCAAAAATTTCTACATCCACTTTCGGATAATTTTCCCGGAAAAAATGAACCACATCCGGCATCCACAGAGCAGTGATGCTGGAAAAACTACCGACCCGCAGTTTCCCCTCAATCTTATTGTTGATATTGAAGGCGGCCTGGCGCAGCTTGTCTTTCTGGTTGACCATTTCCTGAATGTAAGGGATGAGGCGGGCACCGTTGTCAGTGAGGCTGACACCCCGTTTAACCCGGGCAAAAAGCTGCACACCCAGTTCTTCCTCCAGTCCCGCCATCATCTGGCTGATGCCGGACTGGGTATAATTCAGTGCTTCCGCCGCTTTGGAGAAGCTTCCCGTTTCACATACTTTTAAAAATATCTCGTAACGGTCTTTTTGTTCTTTCATGATCTTCACCCCGTAAATTTATGAATTTCAAATTCATCGTTCACCAATTATGCGAGCAGATTGGCTTTCTTGTACTCATTATAGTATAAGCTCACGAATTTTTACATCCTGCTTCGCAGGATATTCGTGAGCTGATGAGTCCAAAAAACAAATGTCTGCTTTGCAGCCACTTATTTTCTCTTGAGACTCATCACATCATGATTCGCACCTTCGGTGCTTACCGTTGCTTCGCAACTATCATGATCCAATTCGTCGCTCGCCAATTATGCGAGCATATTGGCTCTCTTGCACTTATCACATTACAAAAACTTATGCATACCAATAAAAACATTCGTTTTACTGATAGTATAGCATATGCTATCCTCATGTCACAAGTGTTTTAAGGAGCGTGAATCATATGGAAAATAGAACAAGTAATTTCTCCGGGCAGATCGGTTTCGTGCTGGCGGCGGCCGGAAGCGCGGTGGGTGTGGGCAATCTGTGGAGATTCCCTTATCTGGCGGCCAAGGATGGCGGCTGTCGTGAGACAAGGATGTGATTCTTTCGGTAAGATTAGAGTATCCTACGATGCGGGGGCTCTGAAATCTGTATCCAGCTCAATACAGTTGGACTGCCTTTGTTCCAACAGGGGCAGTTTCTCCTGAGTTGCAGGTTGAGTTTGTTCTGGCAGGATCAGAATATCCTGAGTCACAGGAGCACCGAAATCCGTATCCAGCTCGATACAGTTAGACTGTCTTTCTTCTAACAAGGGCAACTTGTCTTGGGGAGCGAACTGCGTTTCTTCCGGCAAGGGCAGAATGTCTGGAGTCGTTGACTGCGTTTCTTCCGGCAAGATCAGAATATCCTGCGTCACAGGAGCTTCGAAACTTGTATATTGAAGCTGGATGGTTTCGAGGATGCGGTTGAAATCTGTTTCCAGAGTGTACCAGTCTGTTAACGGAATAGTGGCTTCCAGCTGTAGGGTATTTCCCTGTAAAGGGACATCGGGATTGGATAATGTAATGTAAATCCAGTATTTTTGTTCTGTCTGGTAGATCTCGGTATTTTTCCAGCCGTTTAAGCTGCTGTCGGGCAGAGTGATCTCCTCGCTGGTGACGCCGGTGCCGCAGATTCCCGGGACGGGAGCATAGATAAGCGTAAAAGTATCCTCCGGGTATGCGATGTTCCAGAAGATGATAGCATCGGTCGTGGTGGTACCTGCGAAAGTTAAATTGCGGATCTCATAGTCCCAGGTCTCCGGAAGGGACAGGGAGAACTGCACCGGTCCCAGATCACAGATAGCTTCATTCCCCATGGATATCGCCAGATCGTCGGCAGGCCCGTTTTCCGGGCATTCTGTAGGAACGAGGCTTTCCGCGATGACCGGGGCAATTGGCCCGGTGGGGGCCGTGGAATTTTGCACCCCTACAGAATCCTCCAGGCCCCCGGTAGAACCACATCCCGCCAAGGAAAGCGTAAGAATCGTTGTCAGTGTTGATAGTAAAATAGCCTTCTTCATAAAGATACCCTCCCAAAATCGTGAAGTGTTATGGTGATCACATTATAATAAGACGAATATTGGGCTGGGAAGTTTCGGTAAATAGAAAGTTAGTTTGGTGTAAAAAGCCCCAAAACAACGAATTCCGTACAAAAAAGTTCCGAAATCAGGATTTTTTGTACGGAATTTCTTTATTTTGCTTGTGTAGCGAAAATAGAGACTTTTTACATAGCAAAATCTTATGTTTTTGTATTTTTTTCGTAGAAATTGGCGTTTTGAATACAAACAGAACTCCCGAAGTGGCAGAAAGCCCTCAGGCAGATGTCTGTCGGAGAGTGTTGATATTTTCTTAACCTGTGATAAAAAGTCAGGGTGGAGCAAACACGATGTTTGCGACAGGCGGTCGGCGACATGGATGTCGCCTGGAGCCGTGCCCGTTTGGATGAGAAATACTTGATCCACGGGTTTAGAAAATTCACACTCGGAGACCGATATCTGTCTGAGGGCCTTCTGCCGCTCTGGGAGTGCGTCCGATAAGGCGGGACGCACGGTATAAAAATAGAGTGAACCAGCCTCGCTTGTGCGCAAGCGCCCATCGAGGTGTCCCACTCTATTTTTGCATGGCTCGTAGCTATGCTACATATAAATACATAAAAATGAAATGACATACGCTTCCGCCCATGACGAAGAGGTGGAACACTTCGTGGGAACCGAAGAATTTATGTTTCGCATTGAAGATCGGCAGCTTCAGGGCATAGATGACACCGCCCACGGTGTAGATGATGCCGCCGGCCAACAGCCAGAGAAAAGCGGGCGTGGACAGAGTTTTCAGCAGAGGCCCGAATACCAGGACACATACCCAGCCCATGGCAATGTAGATCACAGAGGAAAACCACTTGGGACAGGTGATCCAGCAGGCTTTTACGATCATGCCGACAGCGGCAATGCCCCAGACAAGAGCCAGCAGTGTATATCCCAGCTTACCGCCCAACACAATGAGACACACCGGTGTGTAAGAACCGGCGATCAATACAAAGATCATCATATGATCCAGCTTCCGGAAGACCCGGAGACTTTTACCGGTGAGGTCCACGGAATGATAAGTGGCGCTGGCACCGTATAACAGGATCATGCTGCCCATGAAAATGGCCATGGCCAGGAAATTCTCCTGCCCGGACTGTACACCGGCTTTCACTAACAGTGGCACAGCTGCGAACACTGCCATCATCATGGCAATGAAATGGGTAATGGCACTTCCCGGCTCTCTTATGGTAATCTGCATAATAACTCCTCCTTTTCCCGACAGCAGCTGCCGTCTGCAAATCGAATCTATTTAAGATCATTTTATCCGACAATAGTATTTACTATTCAAAATAACAACACGTATTCTGAAATACTTTTATATGTAGTTTTCAAAACTACATCTTACAATGCAAATACTACTGCACAAAAAAGGAAAAGTCAATAGTCATTCAGATATTTGGGAGAAAAGTATCAATAAGGATTGGCAGGAAGTCTGTAGATCAACAGCCCTTCATCATCAACCAGTAACTCCGCATTCTCTACCAGACGGGCATTTACTTCCGGATTTGTTGCAATGTAGCCTTCAGAACCTTTATCCCATACAATATATTCAGGCACTTTGTCCGGATAGAGCGTCCAGTATTGGAATAAGCGCTCATCGATGGTCGGAGTGCTGATGGTGGAATAGTTGCAGATCACGTAATCCTCCTGAAGATACATAATGCTCTTATGGCTGGCAATCAGTACTTTGCTGCCCCGGGGAATGAATTCGTCTAACAGACGTCCTCGGATATTATACTCGTAGCCATCGGAATACCGGCCGTAGATTCCTGCCATGGGGCCCTCTTCCGCCTTCTGCCGTGTGACGAAAATGGTGTCGTGACCGTAAATATTATACAACAGAAATCCTTTGTGAATGACGGCAAGTCCCACAAACAGCAGGACAAAAGATTTCCAGAAAACGGGAGATTCCAATGTTTCCCGCTCTGCATAGCATAAAGAAACCAACATACCGATAGCCATATAATCGGCAGACTCGTAGAGCATTGTATTGCTGGCTGTAAAAGCGGCAAGGAGCAAAAACAGAGAAGTAATACTTCCAAACCAGAACAATGTCTTATAAACAGGGGCCAATTCGCCAGAAGACTTTTTACAGCGGAAATAACAATAAATGCCCCACAGTGGGAACAGAAGATAGACGAACCCGGGATACTCGATATGCTTTTGCAACCGATACCATACAAAAAGCTGTTCCAGAATCAGGGAAATAATCAACAACAGGAAGAAACGGTAGTTTTTCCGGCATATGAATCGGAAAAAACACCAGAATACCAAAGCAATCACCAGAGCGACCAGCAGATAAGGAAAGGTTTCGCCGAGGCAGGAAAGGTTATCTTTTAGTTTCCCAAGCAGTCCGACATCGTGGGAGCCGTCGGTCAGCATTTCTGACAAGCCATCCAGAAACTGCCGGAAAGACATATGACACAAAAAGTAGGCCAACCAACCCAGACCGCAGACACCACAGGTCCCGAGATAAATCAGAAGATTTTTCAGACGGTTTCCGGCAGCAGATAACAGCCAGATACCGATACATCCGGGAAGTACCACGAAAATACAGGTGGGATAAGAAAGCACAAGAAGGGAAGTGCTTACTCCGGCGGCAATCAGGAAAAAGGCAGGACGGCGTGCAGAGGTACCGCGATTCAGACTAAATTCCAGAAAGCTTAAGAAGACCAGAGTACTGAACCACAGAAGCATATTGGAAAAATCGGGAACGGTACTGTTCTTGGGAATGATATTGTAGTAAAAAACAGCAATGACAAAAGCAGTATTCTCAGTTACAAACTTACGGAAAGTCCGGTAGGTCAGAATACTGATGAGCAACTGTGTAACGACACCTACGATTCGCAGAAAGAGCACGGAGTATTTTAAGGTGTGAAACAACTGCATATACAGCCATAAAAAGGCAGCAGAAAAGAACGCGGAAGTCTGATGAGGCTCCCACATTTCCAGAAACATTCTGTCTCCCTGTACCAGACGGTAAGCCATAGATACGGCATACTGCTCGTCAATGTCGAATCCGAAGAAAATAATCTTGACGGTAGCAACTATAGATGCGGCAAGCAACAGATATTTCCACAGATTATGCAGCAATGCGGTTGCAAAATTTTTCTCTTGTGCGGAATAATTGCTGTTCATCTTAATCCTCCTCAATGATCTGGATCTCCAGATAGTCAAAATCGATGGACTCTACAAAACTGTCCTGGGTAAAACGGGTCTTGTTGTGACGTTTAAAGTCTGCAATATTCATATCCAGCCAGATGGGCGTACCGAGATCAAACTGATGGCAGACTTCGTCCAGAGAGTGAAAAACTTTATGGGTACGGGTATCGTCACTGCCGTCCTCGATGCAGGTGTCTTTCAGCATATGATTATTTTTAAAAATTTTGGCCCACATACGGAACATAGAAAATCTCCTTACGCAAAAAATCAGACATATTGGTCGTTAATAATAAATTATAATAGGAAGAGGTTTCCCCTGCAAGCAAAAAAAGTCACACAACCATCAGATCCATCTTACATTGTATATGGGATAGCTTTCGTCCGCCGAATCGGCACGTTTGCGAAAGCGTACTATAAAACTGCCCAATCAATCTTAAAAAATAATAAAGGTTTTGTTAAAATTATACATTTTTAAAAGGAGGTATGCTATAATTATCATAAATACAACGTACGAATGCAGAATTTCCGTAACGAAAAAGCGTCTACGGAAGTAACAAATATGAAAAATGGTCGCAGAGCCTTCTGTGACAGAAGAGATTGAGAGGTAATATGGAGTTTAAGGTAGAAAACGGGGATGGAATCGACAGCTGGAAGGAGGTCACGCTGGTATACAGCGCCGCACTGCGTCAGATGGAGACAAAGATGCAGATTCTGAACGACGAGTTTCAGCATGTACACCAGTACAATCCCATCGAACACATCAAGGCACGGATCAAGACCCCGGAAAGCATTGTGAAAAAGCTCAAACGCTACGGGCAGGAATCCACCATAGATAACATGGTAAAGTACATAAACGATATTGCTGGCATCCGCATCATCTGTTCCTTTACATCGGACATTTACCGCATTGCGGATATGATCCGGGATCAGAAGGATATTCAGGTGATCGCGGTGAAGGATTACATTACGTATCCCAAAGCCAGTGGCTATAAAAGCTATCATATGATCGTCAGTATTCCGGTCTATCTGTCGGACCGCACGGTGGATACGAAGGTGGAGATACAGATCCGGACGGTTGCCATGGACTTCTGGGCCAGCCTGGAGCATAAAATCCATTACAAATTCGAGGGCGATGCTCCGGAGAGCATTAAAAATGAACTGGTGGAGTGTGCGAGAATGGTGTCTGATCTGGATGCGAGGATGTTGTCTCTGAACGAAGAGATACTAGCCATCAGCCAAAAGAGAGAAGAGGAAAAACAATTAAATAGCGTAACATCCAAATAATCCAAAAGCTTCTGCCGGTGTAATACAAACGACAGAAGCATTTTTAATTCATAGGAAATTTCTTCCTATGAATTAAAAATGCTCCGCAGGGATCGCACTGCGGCGGTTATGAAATATGTCGCAAAAGCGACCCGCCGCAGGCGGAGAATCTCGCAAGCGAGATTCTTGTTTATTCCGATTCCGACCATTAAGACAAAAAAATAACTATTCAGAGCTTCATTTGCAAAATAGCATCTGTGATAGTTGAAAAAACCCCTAGAAAGGGAGGATGCCAAGGATCAGGATCCTTGGCATTTATTATGAAAAAGTTTTTTAAACAAGAAACTGTTGTGTGCTTAAGTTTTTGTTTTGTTTGTTTCTATGGTTATAGTATATGAAACAGAAATGTCCAAAACGTGTTGTGGAATTGAAAATTCCTTGAATGATTTGTAAACAAAATATGAACAGCTATTCAGAGGCAAACAAATATGTTCCACTGTACGTCGAATACTTGTATTCGTAAGAACAGCGGAACATATTTGTTTGACGAAGTAACCACAGATGAGCAAACAACAAGTAAACTTGTTGTTCAGGAAAGCATCGTAGATGCGATTTTGCGAATGTGGGTCTGAATAGCGGCAGCCCTACGGTTCCAGCATCGACTTTACATAATCTTTTGGTGACAGCTTTGTATATTTCTTGAAGATCTGGCTGAAATACTGGGGATTATTGCCGAAACCGACCATTTCCGCTACCGCATAGGGAGATTCTTCTGAGTGTTCCAGTAAAAGTTTTTTCGCCTCCTGAATGCGGAGCTCTGTTACATAAGCGGAAAATTTGCTGCCAGTCTGTTTGACGAACATTTTGCTGACATAATCCGGATTCATAAAAAGATAATTTTCCGAGATCCATTTCAGTGAAAGGTTGCTGTCACTCAGATGCTCTCCGATGTACTTTATGACCTTTTCCACACAGTCTGTGTATTTGTGCTGCGGTTCCACAGAGAAGATCGAGGTCATGATCTGCTCCGCACATGGAATCAGGTCATTCATGGTGACACAGACGTTGACTGCCATGAGACTGTCTGTGGTCTGCAGTTTGCTGAGAGGATAATATTCTTTCTTGGAGGCTTCCATCACCAGACGGATCATCTGGGTCTTGGCCAGATCCACATCCTGTTCCCCGGATAATTCAGTGAAAAATTTCCTTTGCAAAAGTTTTTCCGGAGGCGTATCAGTGAAGAACAGTTGGGTCAGCAGGGAATCCACCCGGGAAGCACTTTTGCTTTTACAGGTTTCAACACAGGACATAATAACCTGTGTGATTTCTGTTTCATTGGAAGGTTTTAGCAGATAATGCTTCACGCCATAGCGCATGGCGGTCCGGGCAAATTCAAATTCACCATATCCTGAGAGGATGATAAACTCTGTGTTCAACTGGGCAGCACGAACCTTTTCAATCAGATCCAGTCCGGATAAGCCGGGCATCTTAATATCGGTCATGACGATATCCGGATATTCATCCAGAATACAGTCAAAGGCTTCAATACCGTCTTTGCAGACAGCAGCCACATCAATTCCCAGAGAATTCCAGTCGATCAGAGAATGGATCGTTTCACGTATGATCTTCTCATCATCCACGATAATCATCTTTAACATAAGGTATCTCCATTTTTACTACAGCAAAATCATTTTCGTTATAGAAGTGCAGCCCGTATTGCTGGCCGAACATCAGCTGGATGCGTTCTTCAATATTTAACAACGCAATGCCCAGACCCTGTTCCCGGATCTTATGTGTCCGGAGATTCTCCAATAAATCATCGGGGAATTCAGATCCGCTGTTTTTCACATAAATCTGCATCAGCCCCTGGGAATACACACAGGTGAGATTGATGATACATTCATCCGTGATCTGCTCCAGCGCATAGTGTACGGCATTTTCCAACAACGGCTGAATGGAAAGCTTGGGAACCTGTGCATCCAGACAAGCATCCGGAATGCTTTCCGTAAAATTCAGACGGTTGTCAAAACGAAGCTGCTGTATAGTCATATAATAATGTATAATATCAAGTTCCTGCTTCAACGTAAAGCGTTCTTTTTTGTTCAGCGTCATCCGCAGAAAATGACCCAGGGAGTCTGCAATCTGTGATATTTCCGGCTCTCCGATGGCCTTGGCCCGCCAGTTGATGGCATCCAGCGTGTTATACAGAAAATGCGGATTCATCTGGGATTCCAGGCTTTTTAACTGTGCATCTTTGGTCAGAAGCTGTTGACGATAATTCTCGACCACCAATGTCTGGATCCGTTCCGCCATATGGGTAAATTGCCGGTGTAGGATACCGATTTCATCGGTTCGATCGGTGTAATCGTAGGGAACCGGTGCCAGTACGGTGGAATCTTCACCGAATTGCTGCATGCGATAGAGCAGCAGATCAAAATGCCTGGTGATCTTGCGTACGATTACGTGAACCATCAGAATGGAACACAGGAAACCGCAGGAAAGCATCAGTACATATAGAAATGCGGTCATCTGCTGGGATTTTGCCACTTCGTCATAAGAGATCAGATGCAGATAATTCCATTCGTTGATGTCCATGGTACCGCGGATGGCAAAATATTTTCTGCCATTCAGGGTGACAACAGCATAACTTTTGATTTTATCATTGATTTTCTGTACTTCCTCTGTATCCAATTCCGGAGAAGAGAACAGCAGCTGGTCTTTCTCATAGATGATCCAGTAGGAACCCTTATATTCATTGCTGATCTTGGACATTTCCGTTACCAGATCTCCCAGATTTACATTGATGATCAATGTTCCGAGATTATCCAGTCGTAAGTTCTTGATCTTTTTGATCTCCCGGACAAGAAATATACCGTGGTCTTCCGCATGGGAAGTTACCCATACTGGGGAGCCTTCCCCGGCCTCTGCCAGAGCTATCAGTTCTTTAGTCAGATCCGCATCCGGCCGACAGGCAATATTTTCATTGGTATAAGTGATGAATCTTGGGCAGGAAATTGCAGCCATTTTCAGGTAGGGCTGGCGGTATTCCAGGTAGTGTTTCTGTAAAGCAGAATAAATATCAGAGTAATAATGTACAGCATAGTCTTCCTGGGGCTGGTAGATTTCATCCAGTGTTGATTGGACGGTAGAATCTGAACGGACGATATTGGTCATGGTCACCAGATCCTCCAGCCGGTTAGTAAATTCATAGGAGACTAACGACGAGGAAGACTGCATGGACTGATACAGCAGCTTATGATAACGCGATGTAATAATGGAAAAGGCAGCTACCAGGAAAAAGAACAGAAAGAGAAGGTCAATCCCTATGGTAGAGAGCAGTAACTTGGTTTCTAACTTCTGATTTGCTATTTTTCTCGAGATATTCTTATTAAAAAATGACATGATATACAAGCCTCCATCAGTTCTTTATTGATTATATACACAACATGCACATGTTTTCAACAATGATATCGGTTTTTTGGTGCAAATAGACGGAAAAGTATATTCCTGGAAAAAATAAGAACTGTTATAATTAGAACATCAAAAAGAAGTAAATCCATAGCGGATTTACCTTTCGATACCAAAAGGAGGGTTATATTAATGAAAAAGAGAGTTTTATCCCTGTTAATGGCATCCGCCATGATCGTCGGACTGACTGCATGTGGTTCTTCCAATGAACCCGCAGCTACTGCTTCCACCGACAGCGGTAATACCGCAACCACGACTGCTGACAACAGCGGAAGTGCAGCAGCTGGAAATGTATCCATGACATTCACCTGGTGGGGCAACCAGACCAGAAATGAACGTACACAGGCAGCCCTGGATCTGTATTCTGAGCAGAATCCCGGTGTAACCTTTGATACACAGCCTGCAGAGTGGAATGATTACTGGACCAAACTGTCCACCCTGGCAGCAGGTAATTCCCTTCCCGAGTGCCTGCAGATGGACTATTCCTATCTGGCACAGTATGTAGCAGCAGATCTGCTGGTAGACCTGACACCTTATGTAGAAGATGGTACGCTGGATGTATCTAATGTATCTCAGAGTATTCTGGATGCGGGTTCCATTGACGGTAAGTTATATGCAATCTGTGCAGGAATGAATGCACCTTCCCTGTTCTACAACAAGACCTTGCTGGATAGCCTGGGAATCACTGTAAAAGATAACATGACAATTGATGAGTTCGAGGCAGTGGCACGTGAGGTTTATGAGAAGTCCGGTGTTAAGACTGATCTTCCTTACAGTGCAGGTGACAACTATCTGCCCTATGCAATGCGTTCTCACGATGTGGTGAAGCTGTTTAATGAGGATTCCCTCAATGTAACAGATGCAGCAAGTCTGGTACCGGGCTTCCAGATTTATGAAGATGGTGTCAAGGACGGATGGATCATCGGCGCAGATGTTCACGCTGAACTGACTTCCAACTCTGTAGAGCAGAGTCCTCTGGTATACTTCTCTTCCGAAGCAACCCAGTCCTGGTGCGGATTCTTCTGGTCCAACCAGCTGTCCGCTATGGTAGCGGCCGCTCCCGAAGGCATGGAGATCGGTATCACCACATGGCCTTCCGAGAACCCTCAGAAGTCTAACTTCTTAAAGCCCAGCCAGTTCTTTGCAGTATCCAGAGATGCCGGCGAGAATGAGGCTGAAGCTGTTAAGGTTGTAAATTATCTGTTGAACTCTGAAGATGCTAACAAGATTCTTCTTGGTGAGAGAGGTGTGCCTGCTTCTTCCGTAGTAGCATCCGCCATCGCTCCTCTGCAGGATGAGACTGCACAGGTGGTTACCAAGTATGTAAATGACGTAGTAACTCCCAACAGCTCCGCTATCAGCCCTGCGATCCCTGATGGAGCAAATGAAGTATATGATTACTACAACCAGTTGGTTGATAAGATCCTCTATGGTCAGATGACCGCACAGGAGGCAGCAGAAGATCTGTTCAAGATGGGCAACCAGATCATGTCCAGATAAGCTGCCAGGGCTTACATAAGCAGTAGCACAGTATAAGTATTACAACATTTTTAGAAAGACCAAATGGGTACTGTGGAAGATCCCACAGTACCCATTCTGAAAAAAGGCTGCTTCTATGAATGCTGCAGCAACGGAGGTAACGTTATGAAGACAACAAAGCATATGACTATCCGTCAGAAGCTGAATACGGAAAAGGCTGCAGGTATCGTATGTACTATGCCATTTATCGTTGGATTTCTGGCGTTTATGATTATTCCCATGTGTATATCGCTGTACTATTCCTTCTGCGATTACAACATTTTACAGCCCCCTACATTTACCGGCTGGGCGAACTTTAAGAGAATGTTTTCTGATGCAACGTTTTATCAGTCGTTGGTGGTAACTTTCAAATTTGCCATCATTTCGGTTCCGTTACGACTGATCTTCGCATTGATCGTTGCGCTGCTTTTATTTAAGAGTACGAAAATGACAGGCGTTTACCGTGCACTGTATTATCTGCCTTCCATCATCGGCGGATCTGTAGCAGTAGCAATCCTCTGGAAGAGACTGTTTGCGGTAGACGGACTTGTAAATAAACTTTTGATGGTGTTCGGAATGAAAGAGCCGGTAGCCTGGCTGGGAGATACCAGAACCGCAATCTGGACTCTGATCATTCTGGCAGTATGGCAGTTCGGTTCTTCCATGCTGATCTTCCTGTCTGCATTGAAACAGATTCCTGTCAGCCTTTATGAAGCGGCAAGAGTGGATGGTGCCAACGGATGGCAGCAGTTCTGGAAGATCACACTGAAGCTTCTGACCCCCACGATCCATTTTAACCTGGTAATGCAGATGATCAACGGCTTCCTGGCATTCACACAGTGCCTGATCATCACACAGGGTAAACCCATGAACTCTACTCTGTTTTACACGGTATACATGTACCAGCAGTCCTTCCTCTTCGGAAGTACCGGCTACGGCGCAGCACTGGCATGGATCATGTTGGCATTGATCGCATTTATTACATGGATCCTGTTTGCAACCAAAAAACTGTGGGTATACGATGGCGGTTTATAGAATCGGAAAGGTACGCCGCAATGCGTAAGTGGGTGTTATTATGAAAAGAAAAAAGACAATCAGTAATATTATATATCATGTTTTAGTATGTGCTTTCGGACTGGTAATGATTTACCCTCTGGTATGGATGGTAATGAGCTCCTTTAAGGATACGAACACCATCTTCACTACGGCCACCAGTCTGATCCCGGAGAAGTTCACATTACAGAACTATGTGAACGGCTGGAAGGGTTTTGCCAAAGTAGGATTTGGCACCTTCTTTAAGAACTCCCTGTTTATCTCCATTACCGCCACCATTGGAACCGTACTTTCTTCCTCTGTGGTAGCCTATGGATTTGCCAGATGCAAATTCCCCGGCAGAAAGCTTCTCTTCGCAGCAATGCTGGCATCTATGATGCTGCCGGCACAGGTACTGATGATCCCTCAGTATCTCTGGTATCAGAAGCTGAACTGGGTTGGAACCAATCTGCCGCTGATCGTGCCTTATTGCTTTGCTATTCAGGGTTTCTTCGTTTATATGATGACAAACTTTATTGAAGGCATTCCCAGAGAGCTGGATGAGGCAGCAAAGATTGACGGCTGCTCCTATTATACCATTTTCACCAAGATCATCTTCCCGCTGATGGTTCCTACCATGATCACCGGATGTATCTTCTCCTTTATGTGGAGATGGGATGATTTCCTTGGAGCATTATTGTATGTCAACAAGACAGAGAAATATCCTGTCAGCCTGGCACTGAAAATGTTCTGTGACCCCAGTTCTTCTTCCGACTACGGTGCTATGTTCGCTATGGCAACCTTGTCTATCCTGCCTGCAGTATTGATCTTCTTCTGCCTGCAGAGATATCTGGTAGAAGGAATTTCGACTTCCGGCCTGAAGGGCTAAGAGAGGAGCAGAGAGATGATATACGATGTATTGGAATACGGTGCAAAAGGTGATGGCGTGACGAATGACGCTGCAGCCATCCAGAAGGCGATTGATGCCTGCAGCCAGGCTGGCGGCGGTAAAGTCCTGCTACAGGGAGGACATGTCTTCCGGAGCGGAACCATTTTTCTGAAATCAAATGTAGAATTTCATCTGGAGATGGGGGCTGTCCTGAAAGCCAGTGACCATCTGGAAGATTTCGATATGTTGAAAGTGGGAACCCCACAGATCAGCAAGGTAGACACTCCGACATACAATGCCTGTGATTACAATGGAAAACCGACGCTGAATTTTGTATACAGCAAGGATGCCGAGAATGTGGCTATCACCGGATTTGGCAAGATTGACGGCAACGAGGAGATATTCTATGGAAAAGTGACCAAATGGCATATTGACGGATATTTTTATCCCAGAGTACCGTTGCTGTTCCTAGAAAATGTAAGGCATCTGACCATCCAGCAGGTAACCCTGACCGGCAGTGCATTCTGGACCACTCATCTGGTGGGATGTAAGGAAGTATTGATTGAGGGAATCCGTATTATCAATAATCTGCGTCTGGCTAACTGCGATGGCATTGATCCGGATCACTGCAGCAATGTGAGAATCTCCAACTGTCATATTGAATGCGCAGATGACTGTATTGTATTTAAGAATACGGCGGCTGCCATGGAATATGGTCCCTGCGAAAATATTGTAGTGGATAACTGTACCATGATCTCCACCAGTGCCGCTATCAAGTTCGGCACGGAGAGTGAAGCACCTTTCCGGAATATTTCCGTGACCAACTGTAGTATCCAGCGCACCAACCGTGCTATTTCCCTGCAGTTACGTGATAAAGGCTGTATAGAAAATGTCACATTCTCCAATCTGAATATCGATACCCGCCTGTTCTCCAAGGTACATTGGTGGGGCGAGGCAGAACCCATTACCATCACTGCGGTGAAGAGAAATGCACAGACGAATGTGGGATATATCCGGAATGTCCGTTTCCAGAATATCAACTGTGTCGGAGAGAATGGCATCCTGATCTACGGTGACGATTCGAAAAATATCCGGGATATCACATTTGACGGTATTCATGTCCAACTGGAGAAGAAGACGGACTGGCCGAAGAATTGCCATGATCTGCGTCCCAATGAGGGGAATGTGATCCTGGAGGATTCTCTCAGAGTGCTGTATGCCCGCAATGCGGAAAATATCCATTTCCGGAATTTCTCCTATGAGATTACTGAGGACATGAAGGGCGAAGTGCAAGATCCTATTTTTATTGAAAATTGTGAAAACGTGGAATATTGATCCACAGATATGAAAACCATAGACATAAAAAGACCTCCGTAGGTCAGAGAACATCTGACCTACGGAGGTTGTTTTTTGAAATCTTATCTGTCCAACTTGTTGGGCTCGGGATAGGTCTCGCCGAAGGTATCTACGGTAACGCTTTCCATTACCTGATCCTCCAGGGGACGATCGTTGTAATCGGTGCGGGTCTCAGCAATCTTATTTACCACATCCATACCCTCGATGACTTTACCGAAAGCGGCATAAGAGCCATCCAGATGAGGGCTGGTCTTGTGCATGATGAAGAACTGGCTGCCTGCGGAATCGGGATGCATGGCTCTTGCCATGGACAGAACACCTTCGGTATGCTTCAGATCATTGGTCACACCGTTGGCAGCAAACTCACCCTTGATGCTGTAGCCGGGGCCGCCCATGCCGGTGCCATCGGGACATCCGCCCTGGATCATGAAACCGCGGATGACACGGTGGAAGATCAGACCATCGTAAAAATGCTTGTTGATCAGACTGATAAAATTGTTGACGGATTCGGGGGCAATTTCAGGATAAAGCTCGCATTTGATCACACCGCCATCCTTCATGGTAATAGTAACAATAGGATTTTTTGCCATAATAATTTCCTTTCTTTCTTGACAGAAATAGAATAAAATGATGTCGGGGTCAAAAGCCCCCGACTTTGATGCCTACGAATTGCTTCGTGCTACGCACTCTCACAATTATACCCAATATTCGCATATCGTGGGATTATCATCCCACTTTTATGCTCATATTGGAGCGGGTCCTAAGGTCTTTCACCCACCTATGAGCAAGCTCATGTGGGCTTAGACCTTTTGACCCTGGCATCATAAAATATAAATATTATTGTAATGGATTCCCGGGGAAACGTAAAGAGGAGAATTGCTGCAGATGGATTTTTTGAAGCAGGTGTCAATAGAAATATATCCGGAAGGTGCATCGGACGAGGAACGAAAAAGCTACAGTAAAAAATATGGTGCGCAGATGCACGCCCTGCTGGATGCGATTCGCAGACAGAGACAGGAAAGAGAATTTTCCCAACAAAGAAACGGGTCGGGAAAAGAGTGCTTCGAAGAGAAAAGCGTCCGGGATAGCATGATGTCCGGGTATGAAAGCGGGCAGGGAAAACTCTGGATCGTAGATAACGGAAAACGTGCACAGGAACTCTTGGAACAGGGCTGCCCGGTGCTTGTCTGGCTCCATGAGGACAACAGGGATCAGGATTTTAGCGGTGTCCGTTATGCCTGCGAAAATATCAGTGAACTGGATTTTGATTATCTGGAGAAGGTCTATCGCAGATACGTGGGCATTCCCTGGGAGATTCTGACCACGGAGAGGTGTCTCATCCGGGAGACCGGTGCGGAGGATCTGGATGCCCTTTATGAGATTTATGCGGATCCTTCTGTGACGAAGTACACAGAAGGACTCTATCCGGAGCGGGCGAAAGAAGAGGCCTATCTGAAGGATTATACGGAAAATATGTATTATTTTTATAATTACGGCGTCTGGACGATCTGTGACCGGATGACCGGACAGGTGATCGGCAGAGCGGGATTCTCCAACCGCGAGGGTTACGAGGATCCGGAGCTGGGCTTCGTCATCGGTGTCCCGTGGCAGCGGCAGGGGTATGCCACGGAAGTATGCAAGGCATTATTAAAATACGGGAAAGAAGAATTGGGATTTGAGCGAGTGCAGATGTTAGTGATGCCAGAGAACGAAATATCCCTGCACCTTGCGGAAAGACTGGGATTTTCCCAACTGGATCAGGTCACCTGGGAAGGAACTTGCTATGAGCGACTTCTTATGGAACTGTAAAAATATAAAGAAAATATAAAAAACATGTTGACACTCTAAAACCACGGTGCTATACTCTCAGCATAGCAAAGGCGCTACAGAATAAAACTGTAGCGCCCTTTTTGTTATGGCGACGAGGAAAGTGAACATCGTGCTGGCACGAATGGTCACTTGACGACCGCTAATCATACCGGGATGTATATCCCGGGTATTGTCCGGCAGTATCACAACGCGCGTGGCTGGACAAAAATAGCGAACGGGTATGTGGAAAACAGTTTGACTGCTATACCCTAAGGATGCGATGCAATGGGGCTTCGAAGGATGAGACCATAGTATCGCATATTTTTTACACCGGTGAAATATTGTGGAAGATATTTCACGAAGAGTGAGGAGGAAAATGTTATGACAGAAGAAATCTTAAGCGCAGTAGATGGTCAATTATTTGCAGTCTGGTTTCTGATCGGTGCGGCCCTGGTGTTCTGGATGCAGGCAGGATTCGCAATGGTGGAGACTGGATTTACCAGAGCCAAAAATGCCGGTAATATTCTGATGAAGAATCTGATGGATTTCTGTATCGGTACTGTAGTATTTATTTTGATTGGCTTTGGATTGTTACTTGGTGAAGATGTAGTAGGTCTGATCGGCAAGCCGGGACTGGACATCTTTACTGCCTATGAGAATTTTGATTATTCAAATTTCGTATTTAACCTGGTGTTCTGTGCTACCACAGCTACCATCGTATCCGGTGCTATGGCAGAGAGAACCAAGTTCTTATCCTATTGTATTTATTCCGGTGTGATCTCCGCTTTGATATATCCCATTGAAGCTCACTGGATCTGGGGCGGCGGCTGGCTTTCACAGCTTGGCTTCCATGATTTCGCAGGTTCCTGCGCAATTCACATGGTAGGCGGTATCTCTGCTTTGATCGGAGCAAAGCTTTTAGGTCCCCGTATTGGTAAGTTTGAAAAGGACAAGAGTGGTAAGATTGTAAAAGTAAATGCATTCCCCGGACATAACCTTCCGATTGGATGCCTTGGTGTATTTATCCTGTGGCTTGGCTGGTATGGATTCAATGGTGCTGCTTGTACTTCCGTAGAGCAGTTGGGCTCCGTGTTCCTTACCACTACCGTAGCTCCCGCAATCGCAACTGTAGTATGTATGGTATTTACCTGGATCAAATATGGCAAACCTGATGTATCCATGTGTCTGAATGCATCTCTGGCAGGTCTGGTAGCGATTACCGCTCCTTGTGATGTGACGGATTGCTTCGGTGCTATCGTGATCGGTGCAGTAGCAGGACTTCTGGTAGTATTTGGTGTATGGCTTCTGGATTATAAGCTTCATATTGACGACCCTGTAGGTGCTGTTGCAGTACATTGCATGAATGGTATCTGGGGTACTATCGCAACTGGTTTATTTGCAACCACTTCCGCACCCGGCAATGACAGTGTGGTAGGCCTGTTCTATGGCGGTGGCTTCAGGCAGCTTGGTTTGCAATTGTTAGGTTTTGTAAGTGTGGCGGCATGGACTGCAGTAACGATTACCATTGCTTTCCTGATCATCAAGGCTACCGTAGGCTTACGTGTATCTGAGGAAGAAGAGATTGTTGGTCTGGACTCCTGTGAGCATGGTCTTCCTTCCGCATATGCAGGCTTCAGCATTATGGATATTTCCAACACTATGACCATGGAGGTAAATGAAAATACCAGCCTTGGCGTAAGTGATTATGACACAGCTTCCGCAGCCATGAAGGAAGCGGCAGTAAAGGTAGAGACAGCTCCGGCAGCAATTCCTGCAACCGGAATCTACAAAGTAGTGGTTATTGCAAAGCTTGCCCGGTTCGAGGTACTGAAGAAGGCTCTGAACGATCTGGGTGTAACCGGTATGACCATGACACAGGTCATGGGCTGTGGCGTACAGAAGGGTGCCGGCGAGATGTATCGTGGTGTTGAAATGGATGCGACCCTGCTGCCTAAGGTGAAGGTAGAAGTTATTGTCAGCAAGATTCCCGTAAGCGCAGTCATCGATGCTGCCAAGAAGGCTCTGTACACCGGACATATCGGCGATGGCAAGATCTTCGTATACAACGTTGACAAAGTAGTAAAGGTTCGTACCGGCGAAGAAGACTTCGCAGCTCTGCAAGACGTGGAGTAATAATGCCAGGGTTATAATCCCTAAGACACGACGTGCCTGCACGGGAGTGGCTTGCCCCTAACTTAGCTTTTATCTAATCCCTCAATTTGGTATATACAGGGCTGTGCCCGGATGCTGCGACTCATCCGGGTGCAGACAGGATCCCCGGGTGCTTCCACCACCCGGGGATTTTCCTGCCCTGAGCTGTGGATAAGATTGCCCTCTTGAAAAGGTTCTGTGGAAATGATACTATCATCGTAGAAGTACAGATTTTCAAAGGGCATGATTTATATGGAAGAAAATACAAAGAAAACACAAAAGCAGACAGAAAATGCTATAGGGAAAGAAAACAAGATCGTAACGGGAGTCATCTGGCAGCAGCTGCTCCTGTTCTTTTTCCCTATTTTGTTCGGAACCTTTTTCCAGCAATTATATAATGCGGCAGATGCAGTGATTGTTGGGCGTTTTGTCGGAAAAGAAGCTCTGTCGGCGGTAGGTGGCGGCACCGGTACGCTGATCCAGCTGTTGGTGGGATTTTTCGTAGGATTGTCCAGCGGTGCCACGGTCATTATTTCCCAGTATTATGGGGCAAAACGTGCCGAGATGGTAGGCTATGCCGTACATACCTCCATTGCGTTCAGTCTGGTGGCGGGAGTCGGCATGATGATCGTGGGTATTACGGCGGCACCATGGGCACTGCGTGCGATGTCTACACCTGAGGATATTTTGGGACCGGCGACAACCTATATCCGAATCTATTTCCTGGGAGTCATCGGAAACCTGATCTACAATATGGGAGCCGGCATCCTGCGGGCTGTGGGGGATTCCAAGAGACCGTTATATTTCCTGATCGCCAGCTGCCTGACGAATATTGTGCTGGATATTGCATTTGTCATCGGACTGCATATGGGTGTGGCTGGAGCCGCACTGGCGACCATTCTGTCGCAGGCACTCAGTGCGGTACTGGTATTGTGGGTGCTGATGCGGACGAAGGATATGCATCGTCTGGAACTGAGAAAGATCCGTTTTGATGGAAGAATGTTCCGCAGGATCATCCGGATCGGACTTCCGGCGGGATTGCAGTCGGTGATGTATACATCGTCCAATATTCTGATCCAGTCCAGCGTTAACGAACTGGGAACGGATACGGTAGCGGCATGGACAGCCTACAGCAAGATTGACAGCCTGTTTTGGATGATCGTCAATGCCTTTGGCATATCGATCACTACCTTTGTGGGGCAGAATTATGGTGCGGGGAAAATGGATCGTGTACACAAGGGTGTCCGTACCTGTATGGGAATTACAGCCGGGGCGACGGTACTGTTGTCCGTGATCCTCTATAATTATGCATCGATCTGTTATCAACTGTTTACCACGGATGCACAGGTGGTAGTGATCGGAGAACAGATTCTGCATTTTTTGGTACCTACATATTTTACCTATATTGCCATTGAGATTTTGTCCGGTACTCTGCGCGGTATCGGTGACAGCTGGCTTCCCATGATCATCTGCTGTCTGGGGATCTGCGCACTGCGCGTGGTATGGATCCTGACAGCCGTACCTCTGAAAAATGACATTCTCACCATTGTATTCAGCTATCCGCTGACCTGGACGGTGACCAGTATCGCTTTTATTGTGTATTACCTGTTTTTCAGCCACCTGAAGATCGTGGGACGTAAGAGGTGATTTGTAAGATATTGCACTTTATTCTATAAAATTTGCATAGAAATGGGATGGAAATAAATTTATAATAATGTGTAACTATTCAGAGCCATGCAAAACTGTGTTCTGCGAATGCTTGCATTCAGGCAGATAAGCAGTTTTATATGGCGAAGTAACCTCATGAGCAAAAAGGAAGCCTCGCAGAGGCGGTTTTGCGAATGGGGTCTGAATAGTTACAATAATGTCTATAATTTTCTTTCGGAAAAAGGAGGTATTTAAATGTATCAGGCAGATGAGAAAAGATATGAAGAAATGAAATACAACCGCTGTGGTGCCAGTGGATTGCAGCTTCCGGCAGTCTCTCTGGGATTATGGCACAATTTCGGCTCCAATGGGAATTTTGATAATATGCAGGACATGTGCCACACAGCATTTGACCATGGCATTACACATTTTGATCTGGCAAACAATTATGGACCGGTACCGGGCAGTGCGGAGGAAAATTTTGGACGGATCCTTGCAAAAGGACTGGGAAGGTATCGAGATGAACTGATCATTTCCACGAAAGCCGGTTATGATATGTGGCCCGGACCTTACGGCAACTGGGGCAGCAAAAAGTATCTCGTGGCCAGCCTGGATCAGAGCCTGAAGCGCATGGGACTGGATTATGTGGATATCTTCTACCATCACAGACCGGATCCAAATACACCGTTGGAGGAGACCGTTCGTGCACTGGATGGCATTGTCAGATCCGGTAAGGCATTGTATGTGGGAATTTCCAACTACAATAAGGAGCAGACCATTGCGGCAGCAGAACTGTTCAAGGAGCTGGGGACACCGTTTATTATCAACCAGAGAAAATATTCCATGTTTGTAAGAGATATTGAGAAGGACGGATTGAAGGATTATGCGGCTGCCCATGGCATCGGCATCATTACGTTCAGCCCGCTGGCACAGGGACTTCTGACCGACCGTTATCTCCACGGTATTCCTGAGGACAGCCGTGTCCGTACCGACGGCAGATTCCTGAAAGAAGCGGCGATCGTGGAAGAGACATTGAAGAAGGTACGTGCACTGAACGATCTGGCAGCCCAGAGAGGACAGACACTGGCACAGATGGCACTTTCGTGGATCTTAAGGGATGGGGATATTACCAGTGTTCTGATCGGAGCATCTAAGCCCTCACAGATCCTGGATAATATCGGTATTGTACATGCAACCGCATTCAGTGAAGAAGAGAGACGCAGAATTGAGGAGATTCTGGCATAAAAAAGCCGGTGCCTGCAAGAATATTGCAGACACCGGCCTTTATGTTATCTTCCGTAGAAAATCTGTGCGATCGGGGAATCCGGAGACAGGATCACCGTCTTATTATCGCCGGTCATGGAAGCCTTCAGTGCATCCAGGCTTCTGACGAAGGAATAGAAATCCTGTTTGGATTCATCGGAATAAGCTTCTGACAGAATTCTCATGTATTCCGCTTCGCCCTCGGCAATGAGAATCTCCGCATTTTTATTGGCCTCCGACAGGAGAACATTGACTTCCTTATCTGTGGTATTGCGGATCTTCTGTGCCTCAGAGCTTCCCTCTGCGGTATAGGTTGCGGAGATGTTTTCACGTTCGGAGATCATACGCTCGTACACAGCGGCTTTGTTGTCACTGGGCAGATCCAGCTGTTTGGTTTCGAAGGAGAGCAATTCGATGCCGTATTGCTCAGTGGTGTTCCCAATGTTTTTCATAATGGCTGCAGCCAGCTCTCCGTCACGCCCAGAGATGACGTCGTTCTGGGTCGTACTGCTTATGATATTTTTCGTAGAGTTATATACGATGGTGTCCAGACGGCTCTCTGCGTTGGAGATGGAGGAGTTCAGGGTCTGGGCAAATTTCAGAGGATCATTGATCTGCCATAAAATGTAACTGTCACAGATCATGGTCTTCTTGTCACTGGTGATGACATCGGAGGAAGACAGATCATAGAGCAGGATCTCCTTCGGAAGCTTATCGACGCTCTGTACAAAAGGAATCTTAAAGGTAACACCTGCAGAACTCACTACATGGTCTACTTTACCGAACTGTCGGATCAGACTGTATTCGTTTTCGTTGGTAACGACAATGCTGGAGGATCCGATGACCAACAATGCCAGTACTAATAGAATCAGAGATATATTTTTCACTTTTTTCATATTTATAAAACTGCCTTTCTGTAGACAATGGTTATTGTGCAGCTTCAGAGGTGCTGCTCTCCGAAGAAGCGGAAGCGGTACCTGTGAAGGATTCCAAAGGATAGAAGGTCTGTGTATTGCCGTTGGGGCTTTCGATGACAACCTTAAGGTCAGGCAGTACTTCTTCCATGGTCTCGTAGAACATACGCTGTTTGGTGACGGTCGGGTTCTTGATATATTCCTCGTACATAGCGTTAAAACGCGCAACCTGTGCAGTAGCCTCATTGATGCGCTCGGCCTTTTGCGCCTCAGCGTCTTTGATGATACCGTCGGCCTGTGCCTGCGCCAGAGGAAGTTGTTCATTGCGGTACTTATTGGCATTGTTCAGGGCAGTTTCTTTTCCCTGCTTGGCGGTTTCCACGGCCTTGAAAGCTTCCATGACTTCGGAGGTAGGCGGCTCGGAATCCTGGATTGTGATATTTACCAGCTGGATACCGATATCCTGTTCGCTCAGACGCTCCAGAATCATTTCTTTAATAGCGGCCTGAATCTCATTTTTTCCGGTAGTCAGGACATCGTCCACCGGATAACTGCCGATCACGGTACGGATACAGCTCTGGCTGATGTTACGCAGGATCAGTACGGGATCCTTGGATGCATAGACAGCTTTTACCGGGTCACTGAAACGATACTCTACGAAGAAATCGACGTTGACAAAATTATAGTCGGAAGTGATCATGAGAGAATCGTCGGTTTCCGAAGAATTGGAATCTACATCATATCCCAGGGAAAATCCCTGAATGGTGGTATTCACCTTGCGGACCTGCTGGATGAACGGTATCTTAAAATGAAGTCCGGGATCCGTTACCGCTTTGGCCTGGCCTAAAGTGATCAGAACCGCCTGTTCCTGTTCACGGATCTGGTAAGTAGAATTAAAAGCAAAAATAGCGATTACCAGAATCACAAGAATGATGCCGGGGACTTTCCACCAGCTTTTTTTCGTTTTTGCTGCTTCCGCGGTGCCGGAACCTAAATCTTCAAAGCCGTTCTGGCGATTACGGAAGGAGTTGAATTTTTTCATAAATATGCTCCCTTCTCATTGTAATTCGTTTATTGGTTGTATATTTTACTATATTAAAGGATGAATGAAAGGAAGGCAATGGAAAGTTCTGCACGATAAAGAGGGTTAATGCCGGATTCTTATCAGTTGCAAAATTGTTCCAGTCGTAATATGATGAAAACATGTGGGATGAAAATTATCATATTTTAAAACCACAACAGAAATTACAGTAGAAAAGGATGGAAAAGATGAAAGTATATACTTGTTTTCCCGGCGGAAAAGCCAAAGCATTGACCATGAGTTATGATGACGGTAAGGTACAGGACAGACGCCTGATCGACATTTTCAATAAATATGGTATCAAAGGAACGTTTAATCTGAATTACGGTCAGGTGGGAGAGCGGCCCCGTATGACCTTCGAGGAAATGGAAGGATTATACGACGGTCATGAGATCGCAACTCATACCATGACCCATCCCACCATTGAGAGATGCCCACTGGTGGAAGTCGCAGAGGAACTGTTGGAAGACCGGAAAGGTCTGGAGAAATGGACCGGTCGGATCATCAGAGGACATGCATATCCCAACGGTTCTTACAGTGAAGAGATCAAACAGCTGTACCGTCAGTTGGGCGTGGCTTATGCCAGAGTGGTAGAGACGGTTCCGGATTTTGCGCTGCCAAAGGATCCGTTGGAGTGGCATGCTACCTGCCATCATAATGATCCGAAGCTGATGGAGTACGCGGAATTTTTCGCTGATTTCAAGAAGAGCCAGTACCTGAAGTTGATGTACGTCTGGGGGCACAGCTACGAGTTCGATAATAATGACAACTGGGATGTGATCGAGAACTTCTGTAAATACATGGGCGGCAGAGACGACATCTGGTACGCCACCAACATCGAGATCATTGATTACATGGATGCAGCAAAACGTTTACAGTTCTCTGCGGATTACGAAAAGGTATATAACCCCAATGCCTGCAGCGTATGGCTGCAGTTAAACAGCGACAAGTGCGTGGAGATCGAGGGCGGAACCCTGGTGGATCTGAATACATTGTTATAAGAGAAAACTGACCGGACAGCGATTGCTGTCCGGTTTTTTCGACTACATTTTACACAGAGTGTTGCTGGTTTTCGGTCGTGTTTTCCCGCAGAATATGGTAAAATAAATAGCAAAGAGACATTTGCGACAAATAAAAAATGGACATTCATAAAGAGAAAACGGATATTCAGAAGGTAAAGGTGGACATTCAAATATAAATGTAAACATAGGAAAGGCAGGGCGAGGTTATGAAGGATTATGATGTGATCATTATCGGCGCCGGAGTCAGTGGCTGCGCCATTGCCAGGGAACTGGCGAAGGGAAAGCTAAGGATCGCTGTACTGGAGGCGAAAAGTGATGTCTGCGAAGGTACTTCTAAAGCCAACAGCGGTATCGTGCATGCGGGGTATGATGCAGTACCGGGGACTCTCAAGGCACAGTTAAACGTCCGGGGCAATGAAATGATGGAGGAACTGTCGAAGAAGCTGGACTTCCCGTTCCGCAGGAACGGATCCCTGGTGTTATGCTTTGAAGAAGATGCCATGTCCGGTCTGGAAGAACTGTATCGGCGAGGCATGGAGAACGGGGTAAAAGAATTGAAGCTTTTGTCCCCGGAGGAAGTCTGGGGAATGGAGCCGGCGGTGTCCCGTGACATCGTAGGAGCCCTGTATGCACCCACCGGTGGTATCGTCTGTCCCTTCGGACTGAACATTGCACTGGCGGAGAATGCAGCGGAGAATGGTGTGGAGTTCTATCGGAACCATAAGGTGACATCCATTGTGGAACAGAGACCGGTATGGAGTGAGAATCCACCCGAGAAAGAAGGCCGGATGTATCAGGTACAGGCGGATGGAGAGATGTTCCTTGCTCCCATCGTTATCAATGCGGCAGGTGTCTATGCGGATGAGATCCATAACATGATCTGTGAAGACAGGATCCGTATTGTCCCCAGAAGAGGTGAGTACCGTCTTATGGACAAAAATTGCGGTAATCTGGTGAATTCCACCGTTTTCCAACTCCCGTCCAAAATGGGAAAAGGGATCCTCGTTACTCCCACGGTACACGGCAATTTACTGGTAGGTCCCACAGCGGAAGATATTCCTGACAAAGAAGATGTAGATACGACAGCAGAAGGACTGACGAAGGTTCTGAATCTGGGAAGTAACAGTGTGGACGCGCTGGACGGCAGACAGACCATCACCTCTTTTGCCGGACTGCGAGCTCATCTGGTACATGAAGAACCTGCGGAAAAATCGGATTTTCTCATTGGCGAGGCAGAAGGACATCCCGGGTTCATCGATGTGGCGGGTATTGAATCTCCGGGACTGACCAGTGCACCGGCGATCGGTGAGTATGTGGCACGGATTGTTAAAAATATTTATCCCGCAGAACGTAAGACGGATTTTATTGACAGCAGAAAAGGAATCCCCAGCATGGCACTTGCCACGGAAGAGGAGAGAGAAGCACTGATCCGGGAAAATCCTGCGTTTGCCAATGTGATCTGCCGCTGCGAGCTGGTGACGGAAGGAGAGATTCTGGAAGCGATTCACCGCCCAGTAGGAGCAACGACACTGGATGGTGTCAAACGCCGTACCAGAGCCGGTATGGGCAGATGTCAGGCGGGCTTCTGTTCCCCGAAGACGCTGGAGATATTGTCGAGAGAACTGCACCTTGATCCGGCACAGATCACTAAGGAAGGAACCGGCTCAGAGATTCTGACCGGTAAAAATAAAGACACCGCACCCGGAGAGGGCGGAACATGGAAGAGGACACAGGCGCCTGTCGGAAAGGAGGCACTCCATGAGTAAACGCACAGAAGACATCGTCATCATCGGAGGAGGTCCCGCGGGACTGGCAGCAGCGCTGTCTGCGAGAAAGGCCGGTTGTGAAAAAGTGCTGATCTTAGAGCGCGACAGAGAACTGGGAGGCATTCTGAACCAGTGTATCCACAACGGTTTCGGACTGCATACTTTTAAAGAGGAGCTGACCGGACCGGAATATGCGGAACGTTATATCGATATGGCAGAAGAAGCGCAGATCCCCTATCTGCTGAACACCATGGTAACCAATATTTCTCTGCTTCCTGACGGACGTAAAAAAGTCACTGCCATGAACAAAGAGGACGGGCTGCTGGAAATCGAGACGGAGACCGTGATCTTGGCTATGGGATGCAGAGAACGTTCCCGGGGAGCACTGAATATTCCCGGCAGCAGACCGGCAGGCATCTACAGCGCCGGAACGGCACAGTATTATGTAAATATCAGAGGGCGGATGCCCGGTAAATGTGTGGTGATCCTTGGTTCCGGAGACATCGGACTTATCATGGCGAGACGTATGGTGCTGGAAGGTGCCAAAGTACAGTGCGTGGCGGAGCTTCGTCCCCAGAGTGGCGGACTGAAGCGTAACATTGTCCAGTGCCTGGACGATTTCAACATCCCTCTGTATCTGAATACTACCGTGGCACAGATTCACGGCAGAGACCGTGTAGAGGGAGTGACCCTGACAAAAGTGGACGATAATGGAAAACCCATCCCCGGATCCGAGTGGGAGGTTCCCTGCGATACGCTGTTGTTATCCTGCGGGCTGATCCCGGAGAACGAACTGACCAGGGGCTTAGGAGCGGATATGGACGGCAAGACCGGAGGACCGGTAGTGGGAGAGAATCTGGAGTGCAGTATCCCCGGCGTCTTCGCCTGCGGCAATGTGCTCCATGTACACGAACTGGTAGACCATGTATCCACAGAAGCGGAAAAGGCGGGAAACTACGCTGTAGAATATATTCGGCAGAAAAGAGGGTGAGACGATGGCAGAGAAGAACACAACACAAAGAGAACTGACCTGTATCTGCTGCCCGGTGGGGTGTGCTCTGACTGTGACCATAGAAGGTGACAATAGTGTCACAGTGACCGGCAACCGGTGCCCCAGAGGGGCGGCTTACGGAGAAAAAGAAGTCACGAATCCTACCCGGATCGTCACCTCCACCGTGCGTGTGGAAGGGTATCCGGACACAGTAGTATCCGTGAAGACGGCTTCCGATATTCCCAAAGGCAGGATCGATGACTGCATGAAAGCCCTGGCAGATGTCACTGCGGCTGCACCCATTCATGTAGGAGATGTCATTGTGGAAAACGTAGCTGACACGGGTGTCAATATAGTGGCAACCCGGTCGTTTCGTGGGTGACAGAGGACAGAACTATTGAGAATAGAGCATATTTGGGGCAATGGACACAATATATTCCAGTGACACGATTGGGATATGCTATGGGCAGAGCCTGGAACGAACAACGGGAGGTTACATAACACAATGGGAGATACACATAACACACAGAAAAAGACATACATCATGGCACTGGATCAGGGAACCACGAGTTCCCGCTGTATCCTGTTTGATAAACAGGGAAATATCTGTTCCATGGCACAAAAAGAATTCACACAGATCTATCCCCAGCCAGGCTGGGTAGAGCATAACCCTATGGAAATCTGGTCCTCCCAGCTGGGAGTGGCCATTGAAAGTATGGCGGTGCTGGGTATCACCGATGACCAGATCGAGGCCATCGGCATCACCAACCAGCGGGAAACCACGATTATCTGGGATAAAAATACCGGCGAACCTGTATACAATGCTATTGTATGGCAGTGCCGCCGTACTTCCGATATGATTGAGGAACTGAAAAAAGACGGCTTTGATCAGATCATCCGGAAGAAGACCGGCCTGATCCCGGATGCTTATTTCAGTGCTTCCAAGATTGCCTGGATCCTGAATAATGTACCCGGTGTCAGAGAACGGGCAGAGCGGGGCGAATTGCTTTTCGGTACGGTAGATACCTGGCTGATCTGGAATCTGACCAAGGGTGCCGTACATGTGACGGATTATACGAATGCTTCCCGGACCATGCTTTTCGATATTCATAATCTCTGCTGGGATCAGGAGATCCTGAAGCGCTTCAATATCCCGGAGAGTCTGCTGCCGAAGGTGTGCTGTTCCAGTGAGATCTACGGCAGGACCGATGCAGCCGTTCTGGGCGGCGAGATTCCTATTGCCGGTGCGGCGGGAGACCAGCAGGCAGCGTTGTTCGGACAATGCTGTTTTGAACAGGGAGAAGTGAAGAATACTTACGGAACCGGCTGCTTCTTATTAATGAACACCGGACACGAAGCCATTACCTCCCAGTCGGGTCTGTTGACCACTATTGCTGCCAGCACAAGCAAGAACGTAGAATATGCCCTGGAGGGCAGCGTGTTCGTAGCCGGTGCCGGGATCCAGTGGCTTCGTGACAGTATGCGTATGCTCAAGACCTCTGCACAGTCCCAGGAGTATGCGGAGCATGTGCCGGATACCGCAGGGGTCTATATCGTTCCGGCATTTGCGGGCATGGGAGCTCCATACTGGGATCAGTATGCCAGAGGAACCATCGTCGGAATTACCAGAGGCTGTACCAAGGAGCATTTCATCCGTGCCACGCTGGAATCTATTGCATACCAGACGGCAGATGTGCTGGAAGCCATGGAGAAGGACAGCGGCATTGACTTAAAGAGTCTGAAAGTAGACGGCGGCGCCAGTGCCAATGATTTCCTCATGCAGTTTCAGGCAGATATCGTCAACACCCAGGTACGCCGTCCGGCATGTATCGAGACGACTGCTCTGGGAGCGGCTTATCTGGCAGGGCTTGCGGTAGGCTATTGGAAGAATCGTGATGAGATCCGTGAGAACTGGCAGATCGGAGCATCCTTTGCACCGGAAATGGATGAAGAAGACTGCAAGAAACTGTTAAAGGGCTGGCATCGTGCGGTGAAATGTGCTCTTGCATGGGCAGAGGATGAAATCTAAATAAAACCTTAATTTTTTACGGGTGACGTGTATTTTTGGCGGAGCAATCTTGTAAAGTGACAAAGTACTGTGGTATGATAACTATTTAGAATACCATGGCTGTTTATGATGGCCTCTGACAGGGGATGATCAATGACAGCTTGGGGATTCCGGAAAGGAACCGGCATGGATTTAAAGGGTTTACCACAGACCGTTCAAAATTTCATAGAGGAAACCATCCAAAACCGGGAAAACGGTAAATTTCCGGACAACGAGACCTGTCAGAAAGTGATGGAATATGCAGCAGACACCGGCTCACAGAAGCTGGCCGGCCTGGGGCTTTATTATCTTGCAGAATATTATTGGCAGAACGACCAGTATGAAAAGACCTTGCAATGTCTGACAGAGAGTATCGGTTATCTGAAAAATGAGCAGATGTATGAACTGCTGGCCAGAACCTATAATATGATGGGAGCGGTGTCCGATCGGAAGAACAACCGGATGGTGGCCTTAAGTTCCTATTATAACTGCCTTCAATATGCGGAAAAATACCATTTTTATTATATCCAGGGCATGGCGGAGAGTAATATTGCCTATACCCTGGTCAGGATGCGCCTGCGGCAGGAGGCGATACAGCATTACCGTACAGCAATCGACTCCTATAGTAAGTCAGAGAAAACATATCAGCTGAATTATAACAGGATCAACTGTATGATCGAATGTGGCTGCTGTCACATGTATATGGGAGAAATGGAAGAGGCTTTACGGCTTTGGAATCAAATAGAACAGATCATCAGAGAGGCACCGGAAAGCTATTATTCGAAAATAACATTAGAAATGTATCGTATTTCCTGCGAATTATTACAAGGGCATGAGGAAGAGGCTTTAAAGCTTGCAGCAGATCTTCTGGAGCAATTGTCAGACCGGGATGTTTTTGAAGAGATCATGGATGAACTGGTGATCCTGGCGGGAATCCTGGCAATCCTGCCTGATGGAAAATATCTGGAAGAATTGATCCGGATCATTGATGAAAAGCATATCGAAGAGCATTATAATATTTTCCTGGACCTGTATCCTTTCAAGAGTGAACTTCTGCAGAAGAAGGGTCTCACCTGGGAATACATAGATTATACCCGCCAGTATTTTGATATTTATGAGAAATACCAACAGGAAAACAGAGAAGCGCTGATCAATGTCATAGAATTGCAGAACCGGCTGAAAAACGTTACGTTGGACTGGACGAACATGAAAGCTTCCAACCGGGAGCTGGAAAGTCTGGCTATGCATGATGAACTGACGGGACTGGCAAACCGGACCTTTTTACATGAACACTTTACGAGCAGTTTTGAACATGCCTATGAGGAACATGAGCTCATGGGAGTAGAACTCATGGATATTGATTTCTTCAAGGAATACAACGATCATTACGGACATCTGGCCGGAGATCAGTGCCTGAAAGCGATTGCCGGAGTTCTGCGGAAACAGCAGGTTCCGGGTAAGATTTTCTGTGCCAGATACGGTGGGGATGAATTTATGATCCTCTATACAGGAATGACGGTGGAGAAGATACGAAGAGTGGCGGAAGATATTTTGAGGGAGGTCCGCAAATTGAAACTTCCCCATGAATGCAGTAATTGCAGCAACTATGTATCGGTAAGCCAGGGAGTATTTGTGCGGATTCCGGTGGGCAATAACAAGGAATGGGATTTCACATCAAGAGCGGATGAGCTTCTCTATAAGGCCAAAAGCTGTGGAAGAAACAGTATCTGTCTGTCCACGGAAAGGTTCAGAGATAAGTTTATAGAGATCAAATAAACAGCGCAGAATCAAATTTGAAATTTGATTTGCGATTCCTCCGACGAAAGGAATCGTCTGCGGAAAGGAGATTAGTATGTTAGTTCAGAAATATA